>FZPS01000171.1_pt45 | contig 135833 bp, 111 predicted proteins | sample 1817821 | NCBI WGS metagenome assembly FZPS01 (sample SAMEA104158645, study PRJEB21678) | metagenome | place: Germany | collected 2015-04-21
CACTAACAACTATCAATTCAGTTATTTCAGTTTCGCGATGATTCGTTTTATGAAAAACTCTCACCGCCCAGAATTAACCGAACCGACAAAATCCTCGTCAGACAGGAAATAACTCCTGACTCCATTAAAAGATGAAAGAGATATGTGATTTAACCCACGCAATCATCTTGCGCAGGATCATATACAAGACATTTCCTGTATATAAAGATTTGGATTATTCCTCATTGCGTTTTGAGTTATGAGGAATTTATACAAGATATTTCTTGTATATAAAGCTTTGGATTGTTTCCCTCACCACATTTGATTTGTATGAGGAACATATACAAGGCATTCCTTGTATATAAACCTTCTCCCGCAAGGGAGTTTAAACAAATTTGAATGATGGAAATTGAAAGTAGTTAAAAGATTTCAAAAGAGTAATACTTTTGAATCCTTAACTTTGCCCGTTTTTGCAAGCCATTGTTCATAGAACAACGTCCCAGGCGCCTTTTGTTACCGTTTTTCAAATTTCGTTTTTCTGGCGCCTTCAAATTTCGTTTTTAGTTCTCTTGGTCGTCGTGTGACGCCCTGAGAAGCAACCCTAGAAGGGTGTATCTAGTATAAATAATTTTCCATCAACAGCCCAAAAATAAAAACTTAAATTCAAACTTCAAAAAACTCTCGTGGGATTTATATACCAGAAACCTACAATCAAGTAGATGATTACCATGAATGTAAGAACTGAAAGAAGGGATCGATTTTTACATCGAGCCCATGCAGAATAAAACTGTAACTATTTTTGACACAACACTGCGAGACGGAGAACAAACCCCTGGGGTATCCCTAACTTCTGCTCAGAAACTGGAAATTGCCCATCAACTTGATAAACTCGGGGTAGACATAATAGAAGCCGGATTTCCTATCTCATCAGAGGGAGATAAAGAATCCGTAAAATCGATTTCTAATGCCGGGCTGGATGCTGAGGTCTGCGGACTTGCCCGCGTGTTGAAAAAAGATATCGATGCCTGTTTTGAAAGCGATGTCGGACTTGTGCATACTTTCGTCCCTACTTCTGAAGTACAGCGAAAATATACCATAAAAAAGAGCCAGGAAGAAGTAATTCAACTGGCCGTGGAAGCTGTCCAGTACATCAAAGACAACGGGAGAAAATGCATGTTCTCTGCAATGGATGCTACAAGAACCGAGCCCGAGTATCTCATAGAGGTTTTCAAAGCCGTGCAGGAGGCAGGCTGCGATATAATTAATGTGCCTGACACGGTTGGCGTTATGGTACCATCCGCAATGTACAGGCAGATAGAAGACATCGCAGCCGAGATAAGAATCCCCATCGATGTGCATTGCCATAATGATTTCGGGCTTGCCGTAGCAAATAGCCTCATGGCAGTCGAAGCAGGTGCATCTCAGGTTCAGGTTACAATAAACGGCATAGGAGAAAGGGCAGGAAATGCTGATCTTTCCCAGACAGTGATGAGCCTGATTGCAATGTACGGAGTAAAAACGAATATTCGGACTGAATACCTTGTAGAAACCTCAAAATTGATTGAAAACTATACTGGAGTCAGGCTTCCTCCGAATACACCTGTTGTAGGCCAGAATGCCTTTTCCCATGAATCAGGAATTCACAGCCAGGGAATTCTTGAAAAATCCGATACTTTCGAACCCGGAATAATGACACCGGAGATGGTAGGTCACAAACGGCGTATAGTACTTGGAAAACACACAGGCAAACACGCAGTCAAACAATCTCTCGAATCCGCAGGCATAATAACCAACGACAAGCAGCTCGATGAGATTGTGTCCCGAATTAAGGAAATTGCAAATAAGGGGAAACAAATTACAGATGCGGATCTCAATGCAGTTGCTTCTGCCGTGCTGGGGAAAGCAAGTTCGGAAGAGGAACTGATTAAGCTTAAAGAAGTATCCGTAATGACCGGAAACATTCTGACTCCTACTGCAGTAGTCAAGGCAAACATTGAAGGCAAGGAAATCATTTCAGCAAAAACTGGGGTTGGTCCTGTAGATGCCGCTCTCAATGCTGTAAGGGATATCCTGGGAGAAAATAATCATTTCAGACTTCAGGAATTCAGGATCGACGCAATTACAGGCGGAGCAGATGCGCTTGCAGATGTATACATAGGACTTGAAAATGAAAAGGGCAGAATTGTGACTGCGCGATCCGCAAATCCGGACATAGTAATGGCTTCTGTAGAGGCCCTTGTAAATGCCATGAATCTGCTGTATAAGAAAGAAGAAAAAGCTAAAACAATAGGATAAGAACCGTATGTTCGTTTCTCGGGTTTGTATTCCATAAACCATGTATAAAAAGTGAAATAAAATGAGATGGAATACAGACCCATGCCTTATCTAATTATTGATTCTCACTGTCACCTTGATTTTCCCAAATTCAATCGCGATAGGGAAGAGACTATTCTCCGAGCCAGAGAAGCAGGAGTTGTCGGAATGATCAATTCCGGAATTTCCCTGAAGGGCAACCGTATGAGTCTTGAGCTTGCGGAGAAAAACGCAGATATTCATGCCACACTCGGGTTAAGTCCTGATATTGGCAGGGGAGGTACGGATAAAGAAATAGATGCTATCCTCGCCCAGATTACAGCCAATGCAGGAAAAGCAGTTGGCATTGGGGAGGCAGGCCTGGATTTTCAGGACTGCAAAACAAATGATGAGCGGGAGAGGCAGACTGCAGCATTCAAAAAAGTGGTCGCACTTGCAAAAGATCTGGACAAGCCTCTTGTAGTGCATGCCCGACTGGCTGAAGCTGAAGTATTGAAGCTTGTCAAAGATATAGATACGGTTATCTATCACTGCTACAGCGGCTCTGTTGAGACCATGCAGGAAATCGTGGATATGGGTTACTACATTTCCCTGGCAACACTTGTATGCTTTTCTAAACATCACCAGGATCTTGCAAAAGCCGTGCCCCTGGAAAACTTGCTTCTGGAAACTGACAGCCCTTTTCTTTCTTCCCGCAAAGGCAGAAACGAGCCTGCCTTCATAGTAGACTCTGTCCCTGTTGTAGCGCAGCTTAAAGGTATAGATCCGGCAGAGATCGCGAAATCGACTACCAGAAATGCACGCAGGGTTTTTAATATTTAAAATCTGAGACCTTAAAAAGCCAGAAGCGAACCTGGGAAATAGTATAAAGAGTTCAAGGAAAAGAGTAAGGAAAGGCTCAAAGAAAAAAGCAAGAAAAAAATAAGAAAAAAGCAAGGAAAAAAGAGGAATAGAGGAATAAAAGAGGAAAAACTATGGAAGTCCAGTACATTTGCCCCACAGCTTACGATTCCAGCGTATATCTGGTAAATGGAAAAGTCCTGATCGATGCGGGAATGAGCAGCGACCTGATTATCAAACAACTGGAGAAATATATAAAGCTGACAGACCTGGAACTCATAATCCTGACCCACTGTCATTATGATCATACCGCAGCAGCGGCAGTAATTGCAGAAAAGAGCGGCGCGAAAGTCGGAATACATAAAGCCGACCTTGAGTGTGTAAATGACGAATATCTCAGCGTGTCGGTACTCTTTGGGGAGAAGGCCCCTGCTGTCAAGCCCACAATTACATATGAAGAAGGAGATAAAATTGACATAGGCAATGGGGAATACCTGGAAGTTATCCATACGCCAGGCCATTCAAGAGGGAGTATCTGCCTCTATGAACCAATCTCAAAAAGTCTATTTTCTGGAGATACGGTGTTTCCAGGCGGGAGTTTCGGAAGAATGGATTTCGAGGGTTCAGAACCCGAAAAAATGGTTAACTCTATAGAGAAACTTACAAAACTGGATGTAAAAACGCTGTACTCTGGGCACGGAGCCCCTGTAGACAGGGATGGAAACAGCCAGATTATGGCTTCGTACAGAATGTTAAAAATGATGATGGGTGAATAAAAGCAGTCCATAAAAACGAGCCATAGGGATAGTCAGAGTGTGAAGCGGTAGGGACTATAGAGCTTCCAGACACTATTTAAATGGAAATAAAAGAAAAATAAGGAGCCTTAAAGCAAATTATGGCTATAGATATAGCAGTTTCAAAGAGAAATAAAAATTTGAGCTCGGAGAAACTAAACAAAGAAAAAGCTGGCAGGAAAACAGGTATTTTTATCCCAAAAAAGACTGAAATGGGAGAGAAAGTAAAAGAAGAAACTAAATCAGGCACGAAGCCCAGGATGAAATCCGAAAAAGCCGAAGGAAAAAAAACAGAAGTAAACCCCTCGATAGAAACAGGAAAAAAATCATCAGGAGTAAAATCTCCTAAAGAAGCAGGGGAAAAATCGGAAAAAAGATCCGAAGCTAAACAGGGAAAGAGAGGAAGGAAAGAAAAACCTGTTTCTTCCCGCATACCTGTATCGAAGTTCCTTCCAATGAGCCCGGAGGAAGTTAAAGCTCGCGGCTGGAAAGAGCTTGACATTATTCTGGTTACCGGGGATGCCTATGTAGACCACTCCAGCTTCGGCACGGCAATAATAGGAAGGGTCCTTGAAGACGCCGGTTTCAGGGTAGGAATAATTGCCCAACCTCGCTGGGACAGCCCTGAGGACTTTAAAATGCTTGGAAAACCCAGGCTCTTCTTCTCCGTGAGTGCAGGAAATACCGACTCCATGGTAAGCAACCTGACCCCAGGCCTGAAGCCGAGGGAAAAGGATGCTTATTCTCCCGGAGGCAGAACAGGGCTTCGCCCGAACCGAGCAGTGATTATTTACTCGAACAGGATAAAAGAAGTCTTCCGTGATGTGCCTATAGTGCTGGGTGGAATTGAGGCTTCTTTACGCCGTTTCGCCCATTACGATTACCTTTCCGATAAAGTCAGGCAATCCATCCTGGCTGACGCGCCTGCTGACCTCATAATCTATGGTATGGGAGAGCTCCAGATTGTGGAAATCGCAAAAAGACTGCAAGCCGGCGAAGATATCAAAAATATCAGAGATATTCCGGGCACAGTCTGGAAGATGGAAGTTAAAGCCTGGAAAGAGCTAAAAGAAAGAACCCAAGCATTAGGAAATAAGGAAAGTATTAAAAATCCAGAGAAAAAAGAAAGAGTGGAAAATCCAGTTAAAAGATCGGACAAACCGGAACAGGAAAAAGCTGAACAAAAAAACTGGAAAATTACAGGAGATGAAGCCGAATTTTTAAAGAAATATATCGAAATCCCTTCCTTTTCAGAGGTTTCTCAGGATAAAGCAGCTTTTGCGAAGGCTTTTCGCATGTATTTCGAGGAACAGAACCCTGTTACCGGAAAGGGAGTTATCCAGCCTCACCCGAAAACTGTAATTGTACAGAACAGCCCAATGCGCCTTCTGACAGAAGCTGAAATGGATCATGTCTATGAACTGCCTTTTACTGGCGAAGCCCACCCTTCCTATACCGAGCCAATTCCTGCCCTGGAAATGGTAAAATCCTCCCTGACAACACACAGGGGCTGTTTCGGAGGCTGCGCTTTTTGTGCAATTACAGAGCATCAGGGTCGCATGATTGCAAGCCGCAGTATCGAGTCTATTCTGCGCGAAACTAAAAAGCTTACAGAAAAACCGGATTTCAAGGGTATCATAAACGGAGTCGGTGGCCCAAGTGCAAACATGTACGGAATGGAGTGCGGAACCTGGGAGAAAAAAGGAGCCTGCCTGGACAAGTCATGCCTTTATCCTCGTATTTGCCCTGCACTTGATACCAGCCACAAAAAGCTGCTCGAACTCTTACGCCGCCTGCGCGAGCTTCCAGGGATCAAGCAGGTCTTTACAGGTTATGGAGTGCGCTATGACCTGGCTCTTAAGGATGAAGAATATCTCGAAGAACTTTGCGCTTACCATATTAGCGGACAATTGCGGATCGCACCTGAACATTTCTCAAGGCAGGTCACGAATACAATGTGCAAACCCGGAAGGGAAATCTATGAAAAGTTCACCAAAAAATTTGCAGCTCTTAACCGAAAGTGCGGCAAAGAACAGTACATTGTAAATTACCTGATGTCAGGGCATCCGGGGTGTACCCTTGAAGACATGATAGAGATGGCAGAGTATGTGAGGGAACATGGAGGCTATACCGAACAGGTACAGGATTTCACCCCAACACCTATGACTGTATCCACCTGCATGTATTACACAGGCCTTGACCCGTTCACAGGCAAAAAAGTATATGTTGCAAGAAACAAGAAAGAGAAAGCCATGCAGAGAGCCCTTATGCACTACAGGAGCCCTGCAAACTACGAGCTTGTATATGAAGCTCTGGAAAAAGCAGGAAGACTTGATCTTATCGGAAATGCCCAAAAGTGTTTGATAAGAAGGAAAGGGGGAAGAAAAAGATAAAAGTTCTTCGCATATAAATTAGAATGAGTCGATTAACGATCTTTACCTGAGAATTATGAATCAAACACAACATCCTTATACGCAGCACTATTACAGTCCCTGGCACTCTCGCCAGAAAGCCTTCAATTTTCCACTTACCTGCCCGCAGTAAGTGTTCAAAGATCTTTCCTTGATCTCAATTACCAAGTTTGCCTCACCATCCCAGCTAAAGTGGGCAACAATTCCATTTCCTTCAAGTATTCCGGAATTCCCGGATTGGACTTCGATCCCATAATTCTGAAGTTTTTTCTTTATGCAGGAAAATACTTCAGGAGTTACGTTTTTGAATCTAATCCCCTGGCAGCCTTCAGTGTCAATCTTTCGTCCGGTCATACTAAATCCCATACTGGTCCAGATGTTTTCAAGAACCGTGACATTGTCTCACAAATTGCTTTATTTTCATGGCTGCGACTTCACAGCTAACGATGAAAGGTTTTTCCGTGATTGTAATCGTAAGATTAGACTGCCCGTCCCACTCAAAATCCGCAGTAATCCCTTTGCCAGATAGTTCTCCTCTATTTCCTGGCGGAACATGGATGCCAGCGTTCTGAAGCTTTTTCTTCATACAATTAAATGTATCAGGTGAAACATCACGAAATTTTATAGGTCTACAACTCATTATCTGTTCTCCTAACCTATCTCTAAAGCTCATATCCAGCCGCAAAATCCATTAAAGAAAAGTCGTTTTCCTGAAATAAAAATATGATGTTATATGTCGTTAATAGAGACCAGAGAGTATCTACCTACCAGAGGCTTGTACCAGAAACTCGAAGAGATAAGAGAAAACCCGAAAAGAGACTAGAGAATTGCTACAAAGGTTCGTCAGGAAAAATGAAGATTAAATATAGGATTAATTGCTAAGGAACAGAAAAAAGAAAGGATTGTGCCGATCAAGCCGGCTCTTAGTAGAATTAATCAGATACAGGCAGTTAAACTTAAAATATCCAGACTCAGAAATAGCCAGATTATCCCATTGCCATTGCCACGAGTTCTACAATGTCAATGACCTCAATATTTCCGCCTGCGTCCCTGAGATTTCTTACACAGAGAGGACAGGAGGTAACAATGTAATCCACACCTTCTGGCACATCCTGAAGCCTGTTTTTCGCAAGCTCAAGTGAGATATCAGGATATCCTATTCTTACCCCGCCTCCGCCGCCACAGCAGCGTGCGTTTTCTTTAATGTTTTTCATCTCTTTGAGAGTTGAAATTGCCTCGATGACTTTCCTTGGAGCATCATAAACCTCATTGTGCCTGCCCAGGTGGCAGGGGTCGTGATAAGTGACAGTAAAATCCAGTTTCTTTAAATCAAGATCTTCCAGGTGTTCGGCAAGGAATTCAGGGAGGCTGATAACCCTGAATTCTTCAGGGTAATTGTTTTTGAGAGCTGTATAACAACCAGCACAACTTGTAATAATCGTGTTCGCTCCCATTTTCCTGATCTGTTCAAGGTTGCGCTGCATAACTTTCTCTGCATCCTTTTTAAATCCTGTCCGCAGAAGGGGAGAAGCACAGCACTGCTCATCAGGCAGGAGAGTAACTCCGAAACGCTGCAGGACTCCAAATGTCTTTTTGGCAAACTCAGGATAGCGATAGGAATCAAAACAGCCCACGAAATAGACGTAGTCTGATTTTTCAGGAATTTTTGAAAGTTCTGTTTCGGAAAGCCAGTGTTTACGGTCTTTTGTTTCCCCGAAAGAGTTTCCATATGTCAGAACTGCTGACTTCAGTTTTTCCTGTGCCTCGGTTGTGATGTCACATTTTACAAGTTGAGCCCGGGCAGCTTCTACAACTTCAGGTGGATTTGCTCCTGCAGGGCACCTGGAAGCGCAGATTCCGCAGGTTGTGCATGAAGCAAGGCTTTGGAGGACATCTTCTAAAGGTGCCCTGCCTTCGAGTAAGCCTTTAATAATGAGCATTCTGCCGCGTGTATTGGCAGATTCCCATCCTACCACGTCAAATACCGGGCAAACCGAGCGGCAGGTTCCACATTGTACGCATTTGTAAACCGACCTGCGGTCAACTTCAAAGGAATGTTTTCCGCTCTCTTTCCCGGCTATCTCGGTTTTATCCTGATCTCTTGCCTGCTCAATTACTTTTTTTCCTTCGTTTTTCATGATTTTTACAACCCCATTCATGATTTTTACAACCCCAATTTCCCCGGATTCAGTATACCTTTAGGGTCAAGGGCTTTTTTGATTGCACGCATTACCTCAAGGGCAGGACCCCACTGGATTTCCATGTATTCCGCCCTTGCCGCACCTACCCCATGCTCGGAGCTGACCGTGCCTCCAAGCTCAATCGCTGTCCTATGTACCAGATCTGCAGCTTTGTTCAGACGATCCCATTCATCTTTATTCAGAACATCAATGAAGAGGGCAAGATGCAGGTTTCCGTCTCCTATATGCCCGTACTTCATAGCAGGCAGGTTGAATCTCTCGGAAATTTCCTGTACTCGTTTTAGCAGTTCCGGAATTTGCTTTATAGGAACTCCCACATCTTCTCCAACATAAATACGGGTCTTAGTCGGGTCCAGGCGAGAAATTGCAGCTCCTACGAGTTTTCTGGCTGCCCAGATATCTGCCATTTCCTTTTCGCTCTCTGCAAGCCTTATGGAAAGCGCCAGAGGAGCACAAACTTTCATTATCTGCTCTGCAGCTTCACGTGCCGAACTTTCCGTTCCGTCAACCTCAAAAAGGATCACATCTCCTTCCGAAGGAAGCACAAGGTTCGGATCGTAACGTTTTAGCACTTGCAAGGAAACTCTGTCAAGGATCTCACAGGCTGAAGGAATTACCCCGTTTGAGAAGGTTTTTACGACCGCTTGTCCTGCGATTTCCGTATTTTCAAAGGAGGTAATAACAAGTTTTCGGGTTTTCGGGAGAGGAGCAATCTTCAGGCTGGCTTTCGTGACAATGCCCAGAGTACCTTCCGAACCTATGATAAGCTGGGTCAAGTCATATCCTGCCGCAGATTTCAGCATTTTTGAACCTGTGTGAATAATTGTCCCATCCGCAAGCACCACTTCAAGGTCGCGGACATAGTTTCTGGTAGTACCATATTTAACGCAGCGCATCCCGCTTGCATTGTAAGCTATCATACCCCCGATAGTGCACATGGCTGAACTGCCAGGATTGGGAGGGAAAAAGAAACCATATGGCTTTAGCGCGTCATTTAAAGAATCCTGAACAATTCCGGGCTCCACTACAACCTGGATATTATCAATATCCACTTCAAGAATCCTGTTCATGCCCGACATATCGAGCACAATGCCCCCTGCGACAGGAACTGCCCCGCCTGCAAGTCCAGTGCCGGCTCCCCTCGCAGTCACAGGGATATCGTTTTCATAAGCAAGCCTGACAATCCGGCTTACCTCATTCGTACTTTTCGGACGTACCACGTAATCAGGCATCCCCTTGACCTGGGATGCGTCAGAAGAATAACAGTAAAGTTCCGAAGGCGAGACCGATAGTCGCCCGTCAACGATCTTTCGAAGTTCTGCAGTTATATTCATTTTAGACCTCAAATTGGAATTCAGATGTGAAAAAGTAGAATTTCTGTCCCTATTGGAGACAGATAGGTAAAAGATGAGCTGCAGCAGATAATCAAGATTAATAATATATAAGAATATACCATCCTTCTTCCTCCTGAGCGGCTATTACGGGATAAAACGTAAAGCTGAGCATCATTCAGCTTAGGAAAACAGGCAGTAAAAAGAAACTCTCAGGAAAAAGTGCAGGATAAACCTTTACATCCTGATAGAGATAAGAGGACAAACATGACACAATACTTTGAGATAGAACAGAGAGATGGAGCAGCTAGGATCGGAAAACTCATGTTGTCTCCCGAGCTTCGTACACCCTGTATTTTGAGTACGACAGAACTGGGAAAGCTTGAAAGCCCTGGCCCTGTCGTTGATGCAGGAAGTTTCTGGGCTGTAAAATCTGATGAAGAGTTTGATGTACGCGTAAAGCAAATCCGGAAAAAAGCAGGAAACGGGACTCTTATAATCCTGCCGCATCAAGCTTATCCGCCTGCCATTCCAGCCGAGAGCCTGGGAAAAGTCGAAAAATTTACTGCCACTAGTGGTGAAAACATTGAAGGGCCGATAGGTTCTCTCCTGAGAGTGGGAGAAAAACCTGAAAAGACTGACCTGTATGTGATGGAAGGGGCAGGTACCCTGGAAAACAATGCACGGAGATTTCTTGAAACCGTAATAGAGCTTAAAAACCATATTCCTCCTGACACAGCCCTTTACGCCCCGAATCTCGCACTTCCTGAAAACATAGCTATGCTGGTTTATCTCGGAATTGATGTTATGGATGATATGAGGGCGGAAATTGCAGCCTATTCTGACATCTACCTGACAGTTACAGGCAGCTTTCATCTTGAGTCCCTGACAGAGTTTCCTTGCAGGTGCAGGGTGTGTGCTTCAAGTACACCCGCAGAGCTTAGGAAGCTCCCGAAGATCGAGAGAGCAAAGTTCCTTTCAGCACACAATAGGGATGCCCTTGAAGCCGAGCTTTCTCTTGTTCGGGAGAGAATCAGGGCCGGGAACTTGAGGGAATATATCGAGGGACAGTGCAGGGTAAAACCCTGGCTCACAGCCCTGTTAAGACTTGGAGATTTCGAATACTCCTACCTTGAGGAGAAAACTCCTGCTTTTCGACAAAACCAGCTTCTTGCTGATACTTCCGAAGCCCTATCTCGGGTTGAAGTGGCAAGATTTGCACGGCGAGTACAGGAAAGGTACACACCTCCGGAACTTGAGATTCTCGTGCTTTTTCCATGCTCGGCCAGAAAGCCATATTCAACATCGCAGTCCCATCAAAAATTTATTCTGGCGCTTGGTAAATACCGAAAGTTTGTTCATGAAGTGATCTTGACCTCACCTCTTGGAATAGTATCCAGAGAACTGGAACTGACATATCCTGCGGCCCACTATGACACTGCGGTCACAGGGCACTGGGACGAAGAAGAAAAAGCCTGGGTTTCCGGATGCCTTGAAGCTTATCTCTCAAAAAACAGATATAAAGCCGTAATTGCCCATGTAGAGGGTGCATATAGAGAGATTTGTGAGCGTGTAGCAGGCAAACTCGGTATCGAAATGATCTACACTGCCACCGGAAATTCTGTGTCTGGAGAGTCGCTTTCAAACCTTAAGAACACTGTTGAATCTATCTGCACAGCCGAAAGCTTCAGCAAGAAAAGCCTGAATGCGGAAGAGGAGAAAAAGGATTTCCTGCGAGCAATTGCAAAATATCAATTCGGAGAAGATGCCTCACTTCTTTTTTCTGAGGAAGCCGGAAAGCTTGCAGTCAAAGGCCGATTCCCCAAATACCAGCTCTTTGCCGGGAAAAAACAACTTGCAACCCTGGTTCCGCAGTACGGAATGCTTGCTCTTTCCCTCGAGGGAGCTGAACTAATGCTAGAAAGTGAGAAGTACCTGGTAAAAATTGATGATTTTCTCCCACGTGGTTCAATCCTTGCTCCAGGTGTTATTCAGGCTGACCCAGGAATACGGCCCAATGATGAGGTGATTGTGATTGGAAAGAAAGCGCTCTGTGTAGGGCGGGCTGTAATGAGCGGAGAAGAAATGGTAAAATCCAGTAGAGGAGTTGCAGTTGACGTCCGGCATGTCAAGAAACTCTGAGCTTGCACATTGTTTCTAAATAAATCAACTAAAGCATGTTTTGAGAAATCTGGACTGCCGGACTCCAAAAACAATTTTTCCTTTTAGAAGAAATAATAATATGGCAGAAATATATTAGTTATTATGATAAGGCGTTTTGCACCTGAGGACTTCCAGGAAGTAGTTGAGATTGAAAGCGAGGTCTTTTCAGAGCACAACTCCCTCTTATATATGAGCTTTTATGAAACGGTGGGGGATGGTTTTCTTGTTGCGGAACAGGACGGAAAGGTCGTGGGGTATGTGGTAGGTTACCGTTCCGCAGAAAATGAAGGGCACATCTTTTCGGTCGGTGTCAGAGAAAAGTATCGGAGAAGGGGAATAGGCACAGGTCTGATTCATGCTATCTGTGATATCTTTGTTGCTAATGGACTTCGATACGCAAGGCTCGAAGTAAGAAACAGTAATAAAGGAGCACAAAAGTTATACCGATCTATAGGATTCGTGCCCTGCTGGATCGAAAAAAAATATTACTCAGATGGAGAAGACGGCATGGTGATGAAAATGCATCTTCACCCTTACCGTCTCCTGATCTCAAAACAAAAATATCTGGAACCTGTACTTTCAGGCAACGAATTCTTAGTCACCTTCAGAAGCCCTATCAGTTATTACCCATGAGCTTGATGACGGAATTTAGCGATTCCCTCATCTGGGTTGGTGTTTCCTCAAAGATAGGGTCGTCCCGGGACATAAGATTCGCAAGCTCGCCTCCTAAAATAAAAATCGCTCGCTTGTGATCCGCCTTACTTCGATGAATGTGCACAGGGCTTATGGATAAAGCCTTGTAATCATCGAATTCGTGCGTTACTCCGCGCCTTTCGAAATACCTCTTCATTTGTGCCATATATGTGTGCAGTTGTATGAGCTCTTCCTTGTGCATAGCGAACAGACCTACAATTTTACAAGATCAATTTAATATTATCTTGAATCGAATAAAAGAATTGCCCGAGGAAGTTTCTTTCCTAGTTTTAGATGATAAAATTTTCTATATAATGTATATGATAAATAATGAAGGATTATGGTAGAAAGTGTGAAGTTTAGCACCGTAGTGTGAAATAATGCCAAATCGTGGTGAGCTTGCCGCCCCGATACATAAGTGCTACACATAAGACTATAGCCCTTAAAAAACTAACTCTGCAAGAGAAAAATAAATGCAGATATCGATTTTAGAAAACTGAAGAAAATAGAAGAGGGAAAATTGGGGAAGTAAAAAAGGTAAATTGAGAGAAAGGTAAATTGAGAGAGGAAAAGGTCTCTCAAAGCATGCTTGCGGTTAAAACTTCCATATCAGCAGGAACCTTGGCTACGTTACCTATCTTTACACCTATAAGGCTCTTAATTGCGTTACTCGAAGCAATATCAACTAACCTCTGGGTAATTACGCCATCAAAAACAACAGTCTGAATATTGTCTTTATAGGCTTTTAGCCTGCTGGCAAGATCTCGAACAGCAATCTCTTCTATTACCTTGTCCTGAGGGTCAAGAATTCTGGCCGTTAGAGTTCCTCTCAGAGCTTCGACATGAAGCCTGAACCTGGCAGCTTCGGGGGAGATGGGGACTGTTTTTACCGGGGCAGGTGATACCCTGACTGCCTCACCTCCAGGAACTTTGACAGCCGTAGTAACTTTCTCAGAGGGTTTTTCTCTGGAAACTCTGCTGGCAGCAGGAACTGCCCTTGCCGAAATCTGGGGTTTTGCAACTATAGGTCTTGGTTTAACCTTCTCTGCAGTCACTGGAGAGATTTCGGAGACTTTCTCAGCAACCTCTTCAGGGACCTTTTCAAAAGTTTTTTCAGGCTCTGCTTCTCTCATTTCTTCTTCAGGGATTTCCTCTCTGTAAAGATCCGGCTTTGGAGCGACCCTGTGAACCTTAATACGCTTGTGCAATTTCTTCTCAGCAGTCCTAAGGGCAATTTCAGGTGCCCTTATCTTTCTCTTGGGGCTTCTCTCCACTCTGCAGGCACTTTCTTCACCTTCCCTTTCCTGAATTCCGTACTTCTCAATGATCTGTTCTACAGGAACTTTCCGGCGAAGGGCCCTTATAACTTCTTTCTGGACAAGGTCTTCTACACATTTTCCATCGGGAGCACGGGCAACATAATCAATGTCTGCAACCTGAAGGAGCTCACGTATTATGAGTTCGCCTCCACGATCCCCGTCCGTGAATGCCGTAACTGTTTTCTTTTTAGTAAGCTCTGCAACCTCAGGGGGGATGTTTGTTCCTCCTACACAGATGGTATTCTTGATACCATAACGGAGCAGGTTCAGAATGTCAGCTCTCCCTTCGACAATAATAATTGCATCTGAATTAACTACGTTCGGTCCGCAGGGAATTCTGGATTTGCCATAGTAAGTAAGTTCGTCAATTCTCACGGATTGCCGGACTTCATCTGCTAGTTCCTGAGATTCGGGCACAGTCTCATCAAACATTTTGGTGAAAATGAACTTTGCCCTTTCAATAATCTTCTTCCGCTTCACAGCCCTTACGTCTTCTACTTGGAAAACCTCAATTTTGGCGCTGCACGGTCCTACTCTGTCAATCGTCTCAAGAGATGCAGCAAGAATTGAGGTTTCAACCTTATCAAGGCTTGAGGGAACAAAGATATTTCCTTTTGTTTTTCCTCCTTTAGCCGTAACCATCACCTCAATCCTGCCAATCCTGCCAGTTTTTTGCAGGTCACGTAGATCAAGATCGGCCCCGAGAAGCCCCTCAGTTTGTCCGAAAATCGCACCTACGATATCAGGACGTTCGATTACCCCATCAGCGTTAATTTTAGAATGGATGATATACTTTGTAGTATCTGTATTTTGCATGTGGATTCTCCATATTATTGTGAATGATTTATCATGATAATTTTCTTAAACTATATCCACTAGGAATTTATTCCTGGAATTTGCGACTGATTAGTTTTCTGGATACAATCCATCGAGTTTCCTGAAAATATAAACTATTTTCTATGCTCCGAAATAAAGTCTGCAATGCAAAAATAATAAAAACCAGATCTTATACCAAACCAGGTATAAAACACCCTTGAAGAGGCAGATTTAAGAATAAATGACATTGTTACCGGAAAGAAATTTCCGGATCTGCCTGGAATTCCCATTATACTTATGCTAGGAGACCTGATCCGGCGGTAGAACGCCAGAAATTACGTGGTCTAATGAAAGTTCTTACTTATGACCTTATAAGGCTCCAGGTTATGTTAGCCTGACTTAAGGCTCTCCCAGGAAGAGTGATCTGACATTTAAGCCGGGTAGCCAATAATATCTGAGTTGTCCCAGAGGCTTTCCGCATCTGCCCGAAAGCCTTTGCCCCAACATAAGTTTTTGTTATGGCTCTGAGACAATTTCAGAGCCTGTAGTCAAAAAGAGTGTTCACCTTTCAATGAGCCTGATAACTCAAGTTTCCAAGAAATGCCCCTGAAACGCGGGTAACCGGGCATGAGCAGCCAAAATATGCGAGATGCCCTATCCCGTAAGTTAGAGGCTGCATTGTGATAATTGGTAAGCGGTAAGTGAAATTCATATCAGGTTTATTGAGAGCACTTTTTGACTTTTACTTTATGGGTGATAATATATGGATTCAAGTTTTCACTGAGTGGTGTTTTAGCCCTGAGTGATAATGCCGCAATCTGAAGTTTTTAATATTTTGCATATGGATTAATTACACTGGATTATCTTTACGAATTTAGCAATGATGAGTAGATGAAGTTGTTAATCAATGATATGACCTGACAGAATACTCTCGCCCACCTTTAAAGAAGGTTCGGCAAATGAGGGCTTCTGTATGTCACATATTTTAAATTCATTTATTTAATGCTCGCAGGCTTTAAGAACTTTGCGGTTATTTAAAAATCTTGATAACTCCGGATCGTTTTCCCGTGCCTGATATTTCTTAAAGCATGTTATTTTTAAGCAACTTCAGAGGAATATTCTGGAGCAACACCAGAAGAGATTTAAAAAAAATAAAAAATAATATACTGGAAAAATTTAGAAAGGTATATATAAAACGAAGGACTTGTAAAAAATTGAACGGGCGAGACATCGAAACTTTTTTATGTACTAACCCCCCACTCCCAAACTCGCTCGTTCAGACCCCTACAAGCCATATGGGTATTTTTCGTATTTTTGCAATAATATCAGAGAAAACCTGTATCATCTCCACATAAAATCTCAGATTTTCCGAGTAATTTATTTTAAAAAAATCTGGTTAATAACTTTGATAGATTCTGTATTCGATAGCTTGTAGACTTCTAGGGCACTTAAAAACTTATAATAGGCGTGAAACACAACTACTAAGAGTATGGGAAGCCGTTTTGCCACACAAGGTGCTGTAGATGTTGATATTCAGAAGGCGACCGGAGCTAAGGGAAAATTTCAGGAAGCAGTATCCGCGCAGAACCCTGAAAAAGAAAATCCATCAAGGGTAGTTATTATAGGAGGCGGAGCCTGCGGCATGGCAGTTGCCACCAAAATTCGAAGGCAGAGTGATTTTGAGATTACTGTACTTTCAAGAGATTCTCATACTGCTTATAGTCATTGTGGAATCCCTTTTGTTCTGGGCAGGGAAATTGAGAATTTTGAGAAGCTGATAGTAAAGCCCCTGGATTTCTTCCAGAAAAACAGAATAGACGTCAGGCTAAATGAGTGTGCAAGCTCAATAGACCTGGATTCAAAGATTGTTCGGACAGGGAAAGGAGTTTATCCTTTTGACAAACTTGTAATTGCTACAGGCAGCCTGCCCTTTGTACCTCGAATAAGCAGCGCAAATATTCTCCCCTATGGAGTCTTTACCCTGAGAAGCCTCAAGGATGGTATACTTTTTGAAAGAGCCCTTGAAACTGCTAATAGAGTTTGTATAATAGGCGCAGGAACACTAGGAATAGAGTGTGCAGTCGCGCTTGCAAAAAGAGGAGTAAAACCTTTCCTCATAAGCAGAAGCAAAAACTTGGTTTCCAAGCAGCTTGATCCTGATATCTCTGTAATTATACGGGAACATCTGGAGAATATTGGGATTGAGGTTATCACCGGAGCAACTGTGACTTTTCCTGAAAATTTCTGGAAAGAAAAAATCCTGTTCCTTGAGGATAGGAAGCTCCCTGCAGATCTTGTACTTTTTACAAGCGGAGTCAGGCCTGAGACATTCCTTGCCATGGATGCAGGAATAAAAATCGGAAAATCCGGAGGGATAATTGTAAATGAAATGCTCCAGGTTAAGGCGGGAAAAGAATTTCTTCCCTATGTATATGCAGGTGGGGAGTGTGTAGAAGTAACAGACCTTATAACAGGAGAAGCCAGGTTAAGTCAATTGGGTACAACAGCCCGCCATATGGCCGACATAATCGCCAACAATATCACAGGAAAACGTGCCGTTCTCGGGCCGCTTGCCGACCCTTGGGTAGCCGTGGCAGGAGATTTGCAATTTGGTGGAGTTGGTATCACTTCAAAAGAAGCCGAAAGCCATGGAATAAAGGTAGTCACAGGATTTTCCCGAGGACGTACAAGAGCCTTCTATTACCCGGGCAGGAAAGATCTGTACATTAAACTCCTGTTCAAAGATGGGGTTCTGGTGGGTGCTCAGCTTGCAGGAGGAGAAGGGATAAAGGAAAGAATCGATGCACTTTCTCTTGCAATCAGAAAGAAAACAACGATAAGAGACCTCCTTGACCTGGAAACATGCTACGCACCGCCGTTATCTATGCTTGTAGATCCTCTCAAACCGGCTGTGAAAGCTGCAATCCGAAATATAAAGGAAGAAGAAAAAAAGAAAAAGATGGCAGCAGGATAAAGTAAGATCGAATCAGAACAGGAATGGGGGAAGGAAATGTTAGAAATCGATGGTTCTTACGGTGAAGGGGGAGGGCAGCTTGTCAGAACAGCTGTTGCTCTTTCTGCAGTTACAGGCAAAGAGATCAGGGTTATAAATATCAGGAAAAACAGGCCAAGCTCTGGATTAAAACAACAGCATTTAAAAGCTATTGAAACTGCATCGAGAATTTGCGAAGCCCGAGTTTCGGGACTTTTCCTGGGATCTACTGAGCTTTCTTTTGCTCCAGTGGAAATAAAGGGGGGTAAGTATGATATTGATATTGGGACCGCAGGAAGCATAACCCTGCTGCTCCAGTGCATTATGCCAGCTCTTCCATTTGCGAAAGAAGAGGTCGAATTAACGATAAAAGGAGGGACAGACGTGGCATGGTCTCCAACAATACACTACTTACAACATGTGACCCTCAAGGCTCTGGAAAAGCTTGGCTATTCAGGTAGCGTAACCCTGAAGGAACACGGTTACTATCCTAAAGGAGGAGGGAAAATTTCAGCTTTTTTTAAACCTTGCAAGCTTAAAGGATTTCATTTTTTAAAAGAAGAGGAAGAGATAAAGGGGATTTCTCACGCTTCGAATCTTCCTGCCCATGTACCTTTACGTCAGGCTGAAGCTGCCACCGCAAGATTAATAGATGCCGGATATTCCTCGCAGATCGAAACTCAATCTTTTGAAACCTTTTCGACTGGAAGCGGGATAACTCTCTGGACAGGTTATATGGGTGGGAGTGCACTAGGGGAAAGAGGGCTTCCCGCAGAAAAAGTAGGCAAACGTGCCGCAGATGAGATTATTTCTGAACTTAGAGCAGGAGCTTCTGTGGATACACATCTGGCAGACCAGCTAATACCGTACATGGCTCTTGCAGGAGATAGTTCTTACACAGTAAGGGAACTTTCTCTTCATGCTGCGACAAATATCTGGGTTACTGAACAATTCCTTGATGTCAAATTCAGGATAGAGGAAAAAGAAGGCGTTTTTGAAGTATCCGTGAATTGAGATATTAAAGAAAGGACAGATACAGGAAACTGCAGAAAAAAGAGAAAAAAGAGAAGAGAAAAAGAATAGAAAGTAAAATTACAAATCGAAATTTGCTGGAAATTTTTAAGGTCAATCTTCAATGATAAAAAGATATTCAGGGGGTATCTTTTCCGTAAGTACGATGTCGTCAGTTGCAAGTTTGAGAGAGATCCCGTCTTCCTGGGCTTTAAATGCATCTATTTGAAGGATGATAGGGTTTTCAGTATGAATAAGGGCTACTTCTAATGCCTTCTCATATGAGGTGCTGAGGTGGACGTATCTCTGTTTTACCGGAAAAATCCCGTTCTCAAGCAGAACATCGACTTCCTCAGGGCTTGCCCCATAATACAGGTATGGATAATCGCTTTCCTTATAGTCCAGGTCAATATTGACAGAATGCCCATAGCGTGCCCTGATTTTGGAATTACGAATTTCATACCGTCCTTTTTCATCGGATTCTACAAGGGCATAAAGGTATTCCTTTTTCATCCAGTTGTACCGTTTTTTCATAACATCATAGAAAGCATTGAGATTAACCCAGCCGAACATGTCCATTTCAACCCCTGCAGACGCTGGGAAATGCCGGAGAGTGCCTGATACAAACCTGCCAAGCTTTTCTTCCTTGCTGTCGTCCAGCAGGTATCTGCCAGGGCGTTTACACTGCAGACAGCTGCCTCCTCTAAAATAGCCGTGCTCAGTGCATTTCCTAATCATGGTATCACGTACATAATGAAACTTTACTATAAATAAGGTTTTGTTTTAATGTCCTGTTTTGACAAAGCTGCGATGTTAAAGTTTTCAGTCTCTCAACCATTCTCGGTGTTAAAATTGTCTCCAAATATTTTGTAGAATAAGAGACCTGAAATAGCCAGAAAGGCAGCTCCTAATGCTGTTTCCCTAAAACCGAAAAGCTGGGAAGAAACTCCCCCTAGGAGAGCGCCTGCAACTCCTGCAGCGCCAATCATTGAGTTGATAAGACCCGCTACTGTTGCTTTATCTGGATTCAGTTCGACAACTTGGCGGGTGGAGCCCACATACAAAAAAGACCAGGCACAGGCAACGAGAAACATACTGGGTATAATATAAAGATAAAATGGAGCTAGTGCATAACTCACAAAGCCAATAGCTGAAATAAGGTATCCTGCATAGATCAGTTTCCTGTTTTCAAAGGAATCCAGCCTGCACATAATTAAAAACTGGATTGCGGGGTTAATAGCGTAGATAAATCCTATCCAGAAAGCACTTGCTCCTAGCTGCTTAAGATACAGAGGATAAAATGCCCAGACTCCCAGGGCTCCGGTATGGCGGAGGAAAAGAGGAAAATAGATTCCTGAATTCTTCAACAGAGTATTCAAAGAAAAGTATGAAACGCCAAGCCTGGGTTTTAGAACGCTTTTCAATTTTAAGGCCTTTAAAAAACATAATAGGTAAAAAGTGGCAGAAAGCAAGAAGAGTATGTTCATTTTTTTTCCTATAAGACCTGCTAACAGGAAGCCAGCCAGCCATCCCAGAGAACCTAGGGAAATAAATCTTCCCAGGCTCTTTTTCTGGTAGTACACATACATAATCAATGCTCCAGGGCAAATTCCTACGGTGAAACCTGTAAAAGCTCTTGAAAGCATTAGAGAACCCGGATCATTGGCAAAAATCTGAAGGAAAAAAGCTACAGATGAAAATCCAAGACCTCCAAGGAGAATTGTGCGTAAATTATGAAAGTCTCCAAGCCGGCCGAAGATAAAGGAGGAAAGCAAGATCGCAGCTGAGTAAATACTCACTATGAGACCTACCTAAAAATAAGAAGCTCCAAAGGATGTTGCAAATACAGGAATGAAGAATAAAGAAAGCACATTTGCTGTATTCGAGAGGAACTGGATCTTATTTACCTGTATCAAGCAATCAACACCAGAAAAGCATGGGTGCAGTCTATTAATATTGTTTCCGTTTTTGTTAGGAAATACTTTCGTCGGGCACACGGTAGTCTTTAGTAGAACGGCTTGCATACCGTAGCGAGATTTAAGGTATTTTTACTGAACGCTGCATTCAACGCTACTTAAAGCCTGATGGCATATAGATTAAAACTTTCGAAACTAGGTTGAGAATTGGGTCAACAGTCCCACTGAGATGATTTATGAACTTGGATTCAAACATAGTGTAAAGCCTTTATCCAAAAGCCTTTGGATTCAAACATAGTGTAAAGCCTTTATCCAAAAGCCTTATAGGGGCAAAACCTTCTAAATTGCCTGCGAGTGGTTACTGCAACCAGGACAAAAAAACATAAAATATAACTTAGACAATAGGAATTAAAACATAAGATTTAGCAGATTAAATTTAGTAGATTAAAGTTTAAAGCAGTGAAAACACAAGATAAAAAGAATAAAGAGAACTCTACAAATATCTGGCTACAACCTTTGTCTGGCTATAACCTTTCTTGTAGTAGATTCATTAAAAGATATAAATTTTGAGATACGTTACTTTGAAATCTTGTCTGAAATATGTCTGAATATCTGGAACATGTCTGAATATCTGGAACATGTCTGAATATCTGGAACATGTCTGAATATCTGGAACATGTCTGAATATCTGGAACATGTCTGAATATCTGGAACATGTCTGAATATCTGGAACATGTCTGAATATCTGGAACATGTCTGAATATCTGGAACATGTCTGAATATCTGGAACATGTCTGAATATCTGGAACATGTCTGGAAATGCTAAAATGCGCGTAAAACTTAACTGAGACATTCTTAACTTTTATAGTAATACCAAATTTTCTAATCAACTGCTATCATAAACATTTATAAACAATTTTTAGATTGTATACCTTAATGCCGAAACTTGATCCAAAGCAATATCCTCACTAGCAGCAACCTTACCAGCACATTACTGCCACCGGAACTTAAACAAATAAAAAACACTGAAAAAACACTGAAAATAAGAATTATACTTTAAAGGGATAATATGACAGATATTGAATCGATATATAAAAAGCTCAGCCATGTCATCAGTAAAGAAGATTTTCTGCAGCGTGTCCAGAAGAAGATGGAAAGCATGGGCGGGCTTTGTGATGAACCTATGGCTGCCATGCTGGTTGCCAATGAACTCGGATTTTCAGATGTAGGTCGGGACAGTGTAAAGATTGAGGACATTAAAGCCGAGAACGGACCAGTTAACTTTATTGCAAGGGTATTATCGGTTTTTGATGCCAAGGAATTTACCCGGAATGACGGGACGATAGGCAGGGTAGGAAATTTAATTGTCGGAGATGAGACCGGAAAAATAAAGGTTACTCTCTGGGACAATATGGCGGATCTCATTAAGGTTGGAAAAATCAAAACAGGGCAAACCCTCCAGATCAGCGGCTATGCAAAGCAGGGATACTCCGGAGTGGAAGTCAATGTAGGAAATAATGGAGTCATAACCGAAAGTGAAGAAGAAATCGATGTGGCTGCAAGCAGCCAGAAGATTAAGGATGTAAAGGATGGCATGGGAGACCTGAATTTGGTAGGTAAAGTTCTTGAAGTCTCAGAAATAAGGACTTTCCAGAGAAAAGACGGTAGCAGCGGAAAGGTTGGAAGCCTGCTCCTAGGGGATGCAACAGGCACAATCAGGGTGACATTATGGGATGAGAAGACCGAGTTTCTGAACCAGATAGAATATGGAGATACTGTGGAACTTGTCAATGCTTATGCCCGGGAAAATGCATTTAGTCAGAAAGTTGAGCTGCAGGTAGGAAGCCGAAGTATAATCCGGAAAAGTGAGAAAAAAATCGAGTATGAGGAGAAATTTACCCCGATTGCGGATATCAGTGCCGATATGAACGATATCAATGTTTCTGGGAGGGTACTGGACATTGGGGAAACTCGCACCTTTGAGAAAAAAGATGGGTCTACCGGAAGAGTTGGAAATCTCCTTCTTGGGGATTCCACAGGCAAAATCAGGCTAACTCTCTGGAATGAAAAAACCGATTTTCTGGATGAGATTGATTTTGACGAGACAATAGAAGTACTCCATGCCTATTCTCGGGAAAATGCTTTCAACCAGCAGGTGGAGCTGAATCTGGGAAGCAGAGGGATAATCCAGAAAAGTGAGAAGGAAATTGAGTATAGAGAAAAGTTTACGGATATCGCTGATATTGTCCCTGGGGAGAGTTACTCAGTCCAGGGGAAAGTTTACGAAATTGGAGAACTCCGGGAGTTTGAGAGGGAAGACGGAACCGAAAATGTGGTTGCAAATCTGCAACTTAAAGACGAAACCGGCAGCATAAGGTTAACTCTCTGGGGAGAGCAGGCATATGTTATCGAAGATCTTGATATTGATTCCGAGATACAGGTTATTAACGCATATGCGAAATATGGCCTGAACGAGGAAATCGAGTTGAGTGTCGGGAACCGAAGCAGAGTGATTATACTTTGATCATTCCCCTTCTTCGCTTTATTTCCTGATTTACTCCTTCAACCTGTGCTTTATCAAGATAAAAGTTTACGAAGTTGCGTTCCAGTAGAAATTAAGGGGTCTAAAAATTTCCTGTGAGAAAAATAGAAAGCATTACAAATATAATTTGAGTTTTTTCTAAACTGTATAAGCCTGCTTTCTAAAATATACTTTTCCTCTGCACCTATTCTTTATACTTTCTGCAGACGGCTGAAGATATTTCATTCTCAGCAAAAATCTCCAGTGGAAACAAAGGGGTTCTGAAAAAATTCCTGCGAAAATCCCTTAAATTTTTCTTCATGAAAAGCAAAAGGTACCTTAAAAAGAATGCCCTCCTTACTTCTTGCAAACTTCTATTCTCTTCAAAAAAAGCAAATGCCGTTATCGTTATGTACCATTGACTCATATATATAAGTGTCACAAAAACATCCGAAAAGTGTGGGGAAGACACTTAGAGGGAGCGGACAAAAAAAATAAATCCGAAAACTGAGGAGACAAAAGAAATAAATCCGAAAACTAAGGATTTACCGGAATGTCACCTTCAAAAAGCTAATTATTGCAGGATCTGAACCGGAGGGAAGACTAAAGTAGTCTGAAATCTTTTTCCAAAGGAAACTGGAAGCCTGAGATGAGCTTTTGTATCGTGAATTTTATATTGAATTGCCGGAGTTTGGAACGGAAGGGGGAACGGCAGTAAATGGCAGATGGACCTGAGAGGGACATGGATGCTGATAATGGAAAATATGCTGGCATTCACAACAGAGAGATTGAAAGAGAGCTCTCAGTTGCTGAAGTTATGAATAAAGCAGTTATAGTAATGGATATCAACTCAGATATTCCTGCTATTGCAAGGGAAATGGTCAGTCGTGATGCAGGAAGCGTCATTATCACTGAGAATGGTAAGGCTACGGGCATCATAACTGAAAGAGATCTTGTAAAAAGTATTGTTACAGAAAACAGAAAACCAGATGAAGTGAAAGCGGAGGAAGTCCTCTCAAGCCCTCTTATAACTATAGAGCCTGAAACTGATATAATAAAAGCTTCCGAAATCATGTTAAAGGCAAATATTAAAAGGCTGCCAGTCCTGAAAGACAGAACAGTAGTAGGAGTAATTTCGAATACTGATATCCTGATGGTAACACCTGGACTTAATACTATTCTTAAAGACCTTATTGAAATGAATAGAGACGCTCTCCTCTCCATTCCACCAAGAGACGAGATCCCAGATTTAAAAAATTCCAGAATAAATGTATGTGAATCCTGTGACTCTATTTCCATTGACCTCAGGTACCTAGACGGCAGGTATTTATGCGGAAACTGTCGGCATGAACAGGATATAGAGGCTGACAGGGGAAGATATGCTGGTATCCACAATAGGGATGTCGGTAAAGTTTCGGTTGCTCAAGCTATGAACAAGGCAGTCATAGTAATGGACATCGACTCAGATATTCCTGCTATTGCAAGAGAGATGGTCGGTCGTGATGCAGGAAGCGTTATTATCACTGAGAATGGTAAGGCTATGGGCATCATAACTGAAAGGGATCTGGTAAAAGGTATTGTTACAGAAAACAGAAAACCAGATGAAGTGAGAGCGGAGGATATTCTCTCAAGTCCTCTTATAACTATAGAACCCGAAAAAAGTATTGCAGAAGCTTCCAAAATTATGTTAAAAGCAAACATTAAAAGATTGCCAGTTTTGGAAGACAGAACAGTAATAGGAGTAATTTCGAATACTGATATCCTGATGGTAACACCTGGACTTAGTACTATTCTTAAAGATCTTATTGATATGAATAGAGAGGCTCTACTATCTGTCCCATCAATTGAAGAGATTTCAGAGTCAGAAGATTTTCCCTCGGGTATATGTGAATCCTGTTATACTTTCTCATATGACCTTAGATTAGTGAATGGACAGTACTTATGTGGAAGATGTCGGGAAGAAATAGGGGAAAATTACGAGTAATATATAATCTTGAATATAATCTTGAAATAGTAATTTCCAGAAATTCTTTTCTAAAGGGAGTATAGGAAGGTAAGCAATGAACGTTAGCGAGATTATGTCAGAAGAGCCTGTGAGCATCAAAGAGGAGGACTTTGTTACTCATGCCCGTCAGCTGATGCGAAACCACCTTCTTCGAAGCCTCGTTGTTATTGACGAAGAGAACAGGCTTGTTGGAATGTTGAACGACCAGGATATCTTGAGGGTTACATCTACACGCTCAAATATCACAGTAGGGGGGTATGCAAGCCAGTCTCCTACAATCACCCCAGATATGGATATCATGAAGGCTGCAAAGTTAATGGTAGAATCAAAGCAAAATAGAGTTCCGGTTGTTAAGTCAACTACGGACCGCACCGTTATTGGAATTCTCAGCAGTGTGGATATTCTTAGAAATGTGGAAGTCCCAAAAAATGTTCCCAGGACACTGGAGGCTATAATGACAAAAAAAGTCAAAACCTGTTCGCCAGAGGACAAAGTTAACACGGTTTGGGGGCATATGCTTGAGACAGATTATACGGGTATTCCTGTTGTCTCAAAGAAGGGCGAGCCCATTGGAATGATAACCAGAAGGGACATAATCAAATCAGGTGCAGTCCGTATTGAAGTTGAAGACGAAAGACGTACAAGGCCTAATGACAGCCCGAAAGTTGAGAGGGTAATGTCAACTCCTACCTATACACTTTCTGAAAATGACTCAGTCCAGAGTGCAATTGAGATGATTGTTCGCTATGATATCGGAAGAGTTACCATAGTAAATGAAAAGGGTAGAGTTTCCGGAATCGTTGATAGACAGGATCTTCTGGAATCTATTGTCAATGTATGGCCCGAAAAACTCCTCGATAATCGCTTTTGAAAGAAATTATATGGGATATCTTTGGTGAAGATATAGCGACTAACTGAAGGCAACAACTGACAGAGAATTAACCTGAGAAGCAGTTGCGTATTTTCACGCAAAAAGATTATAACATCAAAGATCATCATTAATAATAATTATAAATTCACAAATAAAGGAAACTTCTAGGAAAGATTCGGGAGAAATTGCTTTCAGGTTTTATTTTTTCCAGGAGCAAACCCGTGCCTGCTAAAAATTGAACTGTGGACTTCAGGTAAATTTCTGCAAGACAGAAAGAAAAAGAAACGGAATATGAAAAAAGCAATTAACTGTAACTCGAATTCGGTGATCCTATTGAACAGAAATAATACATTTTCGTCCGTCGATAAGATGAAAGTTCAGCCAGGTGTGAGCAAGTCCAAGAAAGCGCAGCACAAAGACCCGCATACGATTAGCAGCATGGGCACTATGCGAATAGGTCCTGAGTTTAAATCCCGTATTTCAGAACATGAGGGAAAGATCCTGGCCCTGGCAACAAGAAATGTAGTAACCCTCCCTCCTACCGCAACAATCATGGAAGCAATCAGAATTATGACTGAGAGGAGGTTCCGGCGCATTCCTATTACAGACGCCGGAACGAGAAGACTGGAAGGGGTGGTTACTTCCGTGGACATTATCGATTTTCTGGGGGGTGGCAAAAAGAACCTGCTTGTTGAGAATCGCTTTAAAGGTAACCTTCTGGCTGCAATCAATGCCGAAGTAAGGCAAATAATGGAAACTGATATTCCTTATCTCAATGACCAGGCCGACTTTAAAGATGCAGTCTCAATGATGCTCGAAAGAAGGACAGGCGGACTGCCAATTGTGAATAATAACATGCAGGTTGTTGCAATCTTTACCGAAAGGAATGCAATTGAGCTGATGGGCGGGCTTGTGACAAATCGGACTGTTGATGAGTACATGACCGAGAATGTCAAGATGGTATCAACCGATACACCTATTGGTCAGGCAGCAAGAGTAATGGTAAATAACAGACTCCGAAGGCTTCCTGTAGTTAAGGATGGGATCTTTGCGGGAATTGTCACTGCCTCTGATATTGTCCATTTCCTTGGCAGAGGAGATGCTTTCACCAAATTGACAACAGGAAATATTCATGAAGCACTTGACCAGCCTGTAGGATCTATCGTCTCAAAAGAACTGATATGGACTGGACCGGGGACAGACCTGGGAAAGGCAATGGAAATAATGCTTGAGAAAAAGATAGGTTCACTCCCGGTTCTGGAGGATGGGGTGCTCCGTGGCATCATTACTGAAAGGGATTTCCTGAGATCGCTTGAATGAATTCCGGAAGACAATGAATTGATTGGAACCAATCCCTGTTAGTTTGAAGCGATGCGGGACAGTTCGAGCTGGCAAAAATTGACGAAAAACTGTCCCAAACGTCCTCAAACTATCCCGGAATTTGATGCAGTTTAGTGAAATTGGAGTGTAAGAACTGGATCTGAAGTGTAAGAACTGGATCTGGAGTGTAAGAACTGGAATTACAATAGACCCGGAATTAGAATAGGTCCGAAGGTTTTCGGATTTAATCTTTAGAGAGCTTAAGTTTTCAGAAGTTTTGGAGGAAAGAAGATTCCCTAGTAGATAGACTGAGAAGTAACTCGACTTTGAATGTTCAGGATTTTGAAGTGTGGCTCATTTTGAACAGAATTTTTTCAAGTTAGCCCTCACTTCAACAAAAAGCGTATGTTACTTCTCTAAAACTTTAGCGTATATAGCTAAAAATTGTGAAGTCTGCAATCAATTCAAAAACTATAATTATCGATACTTATATATTGTGAAAGTGAAGGAGGTACTTCATGAACGTGGCGGACATCATGAGCTCACCTGTGTATGTTATAAATGAAGATGAGCCCGTGTCACATGCGAGAAAACTGATGTTAAGACATAAAATCAGTACGTTGCTTGTCCTCAACGAGGGCAAGATGGTGGGAATCGTCACAAAATCAGATATCGTTAACCGGCTGGCTCAGGCCGAACCCCTCTGGAGGAGGAGGCCAATAGACCAGGTGCCTATCAAGTTATTGATGACTGAATCGGTTATTACCATCTATCCCGAAGCCTCTATTTCCCAGGCAGCTGCCTTAATGCTTGAGAACAGGGTGCATAACATTCCGGTAGTAAAGAACGATATTGTAGGCATTGTAACCAGGACAGATCTTGTGCGCTATGTTGCGGAAAACGACGAGGAAATAAAAACAAAAATCTCCAAATTAATGACGGAGGACATCATTTCTGTTCACAGACATCATACTATCAACCATGTAATTGACGAAATGAACAGAAATGAGATCGAAAGAGTAGTCGTTAAAGATGATGCAGGAAAACCAGTGGGGATTATTTCCAGCAAAAGCCTTGCTTTAAACCTCTTAACTGACTTTCAGGGCGAACTTTCCACAAAAAACATAAAAATGACTCGTAGATCTTCCCCTGGGGGCCAGAAGACCTATAGATACGTAAAAGAGGTGCCTTTGACTGCAGAAGACATTATGGTTTCTCCGATAGTTTCCATTGACGTAAATGAAAACGTCAGTGCAGCCGCAAAAAAAATGATTGAAGAAGGACTGACTGCGCTACCTGTCAGTGACGGAGAAGATATAGTGGGCATATTAAGCAGAACCGACATTATGAAAGCCATCCTCTGATGTAGTGCGAGGTACATGCTGCATAAAAAATATCGATATAGAAGCTAATAAATCGGCAAAAAGTAAGAGAAAGATGCAAAATTAAAGCACAGGAAAACGGATGAAGAAAACACGCAAAAATTGCGAAAAAGTATAATTCAAAATTCTGGATACGCATGAGGTGAATTGCATGCAAGTTAAAGACATAATGGTACAGCCATATAAAATTAGCAAGTCAGACACCATATCTCACGCCCTAGACCTTATGGAAAAGAAGGATACAAAACGCCTGCTAGTAGTCAACGGCGATCAGGTACTCGGTGTACTTACAATGAGAAGTCTGACAGAGCAGCTCGGAACTCGCAAGAAACTGAGCAAACCTGCATCCTCTCTGCATGTTGCAACAGCCGTATCCGACAACTTTGTAAAGGTTCTGCCCGATACTGATATCAGGGATGCCCTTACCCTGATGAAAAAGAAAAGTGGCGTAATTATTGTCACTGATAACGGAAACGCCCTGGGCTGGGTAACACCTCAGGAATTCATGAAAATAAACCACTTCGCAGGCTTTGTTGGGGAAGTAATGGAAAAAAACCCTATCGTTGTCAGCCCATCTGACAGAGTGAGCCACGCCAGAAGGCTTATTCTTGATAAGAATGTGGGAAGGCTGCCAGTAATTGAAAATGGAAAACTCGTAGGTATTATTGCTGAGGACGACATTGCCTTTGCCATGCGTTCTTTCAGAGACCTGGTAGCTGACAACCAGCAAGATTCAAGGATAAGGAACCTGCTGGTAGGGGACATTATGACCCGCAGTGTCGTAAGTGTCTATACCAATACCCCTCTTGCAGAAGCTGTCCAGATAATGATAGAACACGATGTCGGAGGTGTTCCGGTCCTTAACCTGGAAGAGGAACTTGTTGGTTTCCTGGCCCGGAGGAATATAATAAATACAATTGAGGAATAAGCTCAAATCCAGAAAAACTGAGCCAGAAAAAACTTAATTAAGGCACTAAATCAAATAATTAAGAGAAAGAAAATAATTAAGAGAAGGCCTGTTCTATTAAGGCAGGCCTTTTTCAATTTCTAAAATTTCCTTTAGATTGATTTCTCATTTCTTAATGATTTCCGTTTTATAGTGGACCCCATTTTGCAGCGGGTTCTATCCTGCAGCAAACTCTATTTTGCAGCAAGTCCTGTTTTGCAGCGAATTCTATTTTACAGTAATTTCTGTTTTAGTGTGATTTTTTGGTCTTACAACTATCTTGCGTTTTAAAATGCTTTATCTCCACCAATCAAACCTCCAAAGACATCACTTCCAAGAATGCCGCTCTGTTCTTCCCGGTTACGACCGTAGGCAGAAGCTGCAAAGATCCTGTCAGCGAGGCGGGAGAAAGGCAGGCTCTGCATATATACTGTGCCCGGACCTGTAAGGGTTGCAAGGACAACTCCTTCACCGCCGAAGAGAGCATTTTTAAAATTCCTTGACCAGGTTATATCATAGGTCACAGTTTCGGTGAAAGCTGCCACACAGCCCGTATCGACACGGTATGTCTCGCCAGGTGCCAGATCCTTTCTTATGACTGTACCTCCAATATGGAGAAAAGCCAGGCCGTCACCCTTCAGTCTCTGAAGAATAAAACCTTCACCACCGAATAGCCCTGCTCCGAGCTTGCGGGTGAAAGCGACTTCCACTTCTACCCCGCGAGCTGCACAGAGAAATGAGTCTTTCTGACAGAGGAGGCTGCCTCCAAACTTAGTAAGGTCAATAGGAATAATCTTGCCCGGATATGGAGCTGCAAATGCTACATGCCCTTTCCCGGAACCCCTATGGATAAAGTTTGTAATGAAGAAACTTTCTCCTGTAAGCACTCGTTTAAGTCCTTTTTTCAAGCCTCCGAAAAGTCCACCTCCTTCATTACCCATGCTTGTCTGCATCTGGATTCCTGGTCCCATATAAGCCATAGCCCCGGCTTCTGCCTGGACGGCTTCTTCAGGATCGAGCTCGATTTCAACAATCTGCATATCGTCGCCCATAATCTGGTAGTCGATTTCATCTGCCATTTTACAATCTCCAATTTTTTTGCAAGCTCAAATAAAACAGGATTAGAAACAGATTAGAACCGAATACTTAAAAAGATTTTTTATGTACGGTCATTTCCTAGTATTTTTCAATTTATTTCCTGAAAAATAGCCTATTATAGAATATACCTGATTTGAAGACATGTTCCGAATATATGCCTGAGAATGATAATTTATTTCAGGGCTGAGAACAGATAAATAAACATGAAAAGAGATGGGAATGAAGAAATAGATCCTGAATTTGTAGCTCGGATTACCAGTTACCTGGGGTTTAATAAGGAAAGGGTTCAGCGTCTTTTTGAGAAGAGTTATCTCGCCCGAAACTGGGGAAAATATGAAAATTTGCTCCGTTTCGATAAGGAAATTTCCCATATCGAGAGAGGAACAGTACTTTATGAGAAGGACAGTTCTTTCGAAACCATTATGGGCTTTCCGAAAATCCGACGAGCTATGGTGCTGGATCCTACGATTAAAAAACACTTCAGTGGCCTTGAAAAAGTAGCCGTGGAAGAAAAAATGAATGGATATAATGTCCGTATAGCGATTGCAAAAGATGAGATCCTTGCAATTACACGAAGCGGATATATCTGCCCTTATACGACTCAAAAAGCAAAGGAAAAATTGAACCTGAAATTCTTTGAAGATTTCCCAGAGTTTGTACTTTACGGAGAAATGGTAGGACCTGATAACCCATATGTTCCAAAAGAAGTCTATGATGTCGAATCTGTAGAATTTTATATCTTTGATATTCGGAAGAAAAACAGCGGTGAACCTCTTCCAATAAAAAGGAAGCAGGAAATCCTGAAGAAATATGGTTTTTCCCAGGTAAGGTTTTTCAATGAGTTCCCGCTGGAAACTGCTGCTGAAGAAATTGAAAAAATTATCCGGAAACTTGGGGAAATAGAGCATGAGGGTGTTGTAATAAAGGACCCAGACATGATTCTTTCCCCGTTAAAATATACTTCTTCACAGAGTAATTGTTCGGATCTCAGACACGCCTTTAAGTTTTACAATGAAACAGGCAGAGATTACATGCTTTCCCGGATTGTCAGAGAAGGCTTCCAGACAGTTGAATGGGACGAAGGCGAGACCGAATTTGAAAAACGCTGCATGAAACTTGGAAAAAGCATATTGGGTCCTCTCAGAGAATCCATAAGAAGTGTGAAAAACGGTCAAAGGCTATATGAGGAGGTAAGGATAAGGGTGAGTGACTTAAAAACCGCAGCCGATTTCGAGGACTACCTTAAAAGACTAGGGATCGATGCAGTTTTTGAAGAGCCTCAACCGATTGGAGAAGAGTATCGGATAGTTATAAGGAAAATTAATAAGAGCACCAATGATAAAACTCATGCAATCTTGCAGGGTGAGACGTGGTAATTCTTTCCTCAGAATGTTATTCTCGAGCTTTGAAGTCTTGAGACCCTTTTTCAAAATGCTTCGAAAAGAAATATATTACAGTATAATTATACCAGATGCAAATTTCAAAGTTGTAATATCACTAAGGTCTCAGAGTTGCATAAAACAATTCTCACTTATAAAACAATTCGCACTTACAAAATAACTCATAATAATAAAATAACTTACATTTAAACAGTTTTTAAATATAGCAATTTAAAGAACTAAAAAAGGGATCCAGTATGACAAATCTTGCAATTATCGGGGCAGAAAAAAGTGGAAGAACTTCCCTTGCCGCAAACCTGGGGAAAAAAGGGACATCCTCCGACATAACTATGTACAATAACGATAAGGAAAGTCGGAAAATGGTTTTTGTGGATCCTCACGGCTATCCTAAAGCCATAAAGCCGTTGATTACGGCACTGAATATTTCGGACATGGCGATTCTCTGCATCCCTCCTGACGGCCTGGACAGGGACAATCCTGCAAGTGTTCATACAGGAGAATGTATTGTTGCCCTGGATCTGCTCGGTTTCAAGCATGGAATAATTGCCCTGACAAAGTCCGACAGTACCCATATGCATGCGATCGATGAGCTGAAAAAGAAAATAAAACTAATGACTGCGGGCATTTCTCTCCAGGACTGGGAATGCATTTCCCTGAATACCAATAAAGGTGCAAAAAATCCTTTTGAAGGTATGGAAGATCTTAAAGCCAGAATTAACGGGATTTCGGAAAAGATCGAAGCTGAACAGGCTGAGTTGAATAACCTGCCTGCCAGGGTGTTTATAGACCATGCCTTCAATGTTACTGGAAAAGGCTGTGTTGTTCTTGGTGTTGTCAAACAGGGAATCTCAAAAGATAAGGACAAGACCAAAATTTTCCCTCTGGACAGGGATATTGAAATCAGGTCGATTCAGAGCCATGATGTTGATATTGACAGCGCACCCACAGGCACCAGAGTTGGGATGCGCCTTAAAAACGTGCAGGCCAAAGATATCGAAAGGGGATTTATTATCTCTGATAAGGAAATTGTAAGTACTGACTATATCCTTGAATGCACCATCTCAAAATTTACGCGCGCAATTGAGACCTCAGGTGTGCTTCATCTCTTTGTTGGTCTGCAGTCCGAACCCGTGCGTGTGGAAAAGATTCTGGTTGATGGTCAGGAAGTTAAAGAAGTAAAGCCTGGCAGTACCTGTGTGATGGAACTTTCAGGCAATAAAAAAGTAGCTTATAGCAGAGAGGACCGTTTCCTGCTGGCAAACCTCGATCTACCCCAGCGGTTTGCAGGCTACGGCTTCCCCAAGCTTCCTTAAATTATTTTTTAAGGGAATAAAAGGTAATAATATGGAAAACGACTTAGGAAAAAAGGGAACCATACATGAAAACGGAGAAAATAAGGTAAGGGACAGAACCTTTTATGGGCACGTTTTTCACAGAAATGTCTGCTGGCAGCGTTCTTATGAGAGGCTGGAAGGTGAGGAGCTTATTATGGCACTATACGGCAGCCTCAGAAATGGTCTTTACAACAGCAGGCGTTTCGACCTACCGAACAGGTCAGAATTCCTGGGCACAACAAAAGTGAGAGGATACTCTCTTTACTCTCTGGGTCCCTATCCTGGCGTCTACCCTTCAGAAGAGGATTCCTATGTCATAGCTGAGGTGCGCAGGTTTTCAGGAAAACAGCAACTTGAGGTCGCCAGAACAATTGATTATATTGAACTCTTCGGAGGATACCACAGAGAATATGTGGATCTTGAGGTTGGTGAACAGAAGCTCAAAGGTTTTATTTATGTTTATGATGAGAAGCCCGAGTCAGAAAAGATCGAGCATGGCGACTGGGTCAGATACCTGAAAGAAAGAGGGCTGGAGGAAAGAGAGTAATCTGAATGAAGGAAACAAATAAAAAAGTAGGATTATATTCCTTAAGAAATGAGGCCTGAAAATCACAGGTTCCTTAAAAACTCAAGACTTTCGATTCCTTCTTCTACCGAACTCACTTCGGTAACAAAAATTCCTTTATAATCAGAAAGCTTTTCCATAACTCGTTTCCAGTCTATTGTTCCTTTACCCAGTGGAAGGTGTTCATCTTTTTTGCCCATATTGTCATGGATATGTACATGGGAGATTTTTTCTGTAAGAAGGTCAAGGAAGTCGTCAATAAGCCCAACTGTATTCGCATGACCGACATCAAAAGTAAAGCCAACGTTATGGCTTCCAATAGAGTCTAGCATTTCTAGTATTTCTTCAGGATACTTCCCGAAAATTTTCGGCAGATCAGGCATATTTTCAACGGCAACTAGGATTCCAAAATCTGCTGCAAAATCACAAATCTCCTGGAGAGAGGCAAGATTGGTAAAATAAGCTTCCTGCGGAACCTGCACACCATAAGGGGAAAGATAACCTGGGTGAATTACAGCCAGATTAACATAGTTAGAGGCAAGAGTCAGAAAATGTTTCATTTGCCTGATCACCTCTGCCCTGATTGAGTTATTCAGACCTGCCAGATTCATATCTGAGAAAGGCAGATGCAGAGTTAACTCAAGGCCAGTGGTTTCGCTTATGTTTTTTAAATTCTGGATGTTCTTGCTATTCAGGCATTGAGACCCTTCCTGTACGATCTCCCAACCGGTATACCCGTGATCCTCAAGCGTGTAAGCCCACTTGAAAGGGTCTTCAACGACTGCGCGCGACGAATAGCTTATTCTCTGCAATTGCATAACAAAACTTCATTCCTTTTCATTTATCAATACGTCTGTGGGCGCGAATTGAGATATATTTAACTGAATGTGAATGAACCGCTAAAACTTAAACTCCTCAATCTCTTTGCACATAGTCCATCTCTACTTCAACAACAGGTTTTCCTTCTTCAGTAAGAGGTAAAAGCCATTCAAAAAGTCTTTCCATTTCTTCCTGGGAGTCAGTTCTGATAATAACTTCGATAGATCCGAGAGGTTCTTCCTGTGCAGGAATACTGGGAACTCCGACAATAGCAGCCTGTTTGTTGAGTAAAAACCGGATCGAAAGCCCATCACTGGATAAGCCTTTAATGAAAGCTTTGTTGCGAACACTATCTATGATTTCTTCTCTGCGAATTAGCCCATGCAGAGTATGTAAGATCTCAATTCCTCCCTCAGCTGAAAAGAAAAAAGAAGGAGAAGCCTCTGTTTCAGGTCCTGTGGTTTTAATAACTTCTTTTCTGAGTTTGATGTCATTAAAAAGGGATGAAATAGCTTTAATAACCTTTTCCGGATCTTCCGTAGGGTATACAGCTGTTGAAACTTTAACTCGTATCATAAGTCCGCTCCAATGAATTAAAAAATGGATTGTCTCCGTACCTACCATCTATTTCGTTCAGAAGATCATACCTATAGTATATTTCGTTCAGGAAATTAATTTCGTAGTCTGTTCAGAAAAATTATTTTTCTATCCCATTTTAAGATTTATTCTGTGGGCTCTTTCCTAAGTAGTTGCTCAAAACTTCAATAACATCCTTTCTGAAAGTCTCCAGAGTGAAATTATTTTCAATTTCGACATTGGATGCTTCTATAGCTTCCCCCATACCCCAGCCGAGTTCTCGCTCGTCCCGACGGCGGAGCCCTTCTATACTGTCCATATCATCACTTCGGCCTCGTTTCTTGATTCTGGAGAAACGAACTTCGATAGGAGCGTAAATGGAAATCAAGATGAAACCTTCTCCGAATTCTCGCCTGAAACATTCCACTTCAGCAATCCCGCGTACCCCATCCACAACAATGAGGTCAGAACCTGTTTCATAGATTTGAGAAATGCAGCGTATGGCAACTGCATCCATGCCCTCACACTTACGAAGCTGTGTTGCAACCATCCCGGTATTGGAATCGTTGGGCTCAAGCCCGCGCCTTAGAACTTCCTTCCGGATTACGTCACCCATATTAACAACGGGAATACCCATCTCAGAGGCAATTTTAGCAGCTTCGGATTTTCCAGACGCTGGCATGCCTACGAATGCTATTATTTTCATAAAAAATTACCTTTTAAACTTGAATAATTAGACTTAAGTTATTAAATTGACTGTTAGTCCTGAATCATTGACTGAACTGTTATCAATGATTGAACTGTTATCAATGATTGAACTGTTATCAATGATTGAACTGTTATCAATGATTGAACTGTTATCAGTAACTGAACTGTTATCATTGGATGAACTGTTATCATTGACTGAGCTGCTTTCATTGACTGAGCTGCTTTCATTGACTTATTAAATTTACATTAATAAGTTAAACTACCGAATCATTATATTTGTGTTAATAAGTTAAACACCAGGCATTAGATTTGAATTATTGAGCCATTGGATTTAAATAAGAATCTGGCTGTCATCAAATTTTAATTACAAAGTGAGCAGGATTTGAACCATAACTGAGTAGTAGCTTGAATAATGAAGCCTATATATTAGATGCATAAGTCCATACGTTAACTGCATAGTTGATACGACTCTAGTTACGATTCTAGTCAAACCACAGGATCATATATATTATTTCCTGAAAACTTGCGCTTGATTAATTGGAAAATAAGCCAGAACAGGGAAAACTAAAAATATTGAGAGTTAAAGAATATTGGGAGTTGAAAGTTTAGAAAGGACAAAGCCTGAAGTAAGAGCAATTAAGAGTGGCTGAGGGAAAACTTGAAAAGTAAGGAATCAACGCTGTGTCAGGAAAAAATCAGGATAGAGATAAGAGGGGAAGACCCTCATGAAAACATCTTGCTAAAAACGGATGTTTTAAAATCCACCAGGGGTTTGAGCCTGTAATCCTCAAGGAGTACTTTTCGAGTGTTTTCTACCGGAACACTCAGGGAAATTTCTTTAGTCCTGCCGTAACGACCTTTGCTTACAACCACTGCATTGACTATGCCCAGCATATCAAGCTCGGACATGAGATCGGTAACCCTGCGTTGTGTAAGGATATCTACGTCAATGTGATGGCAGAGCTGGCGGTAGACATTGTACATCTCGCCTGTCGTAACATTCTTACCTTCTCTGCCCCGGCTCCGCAGCAGAATAATGCTGTAGAGTACGAGTTTGGACTGGGTAGGAAGGGTCCTTACTACTTCGACCACGCGATCGATTTCGATTTTTTCCTGAGCACGTCTGACATGCTCTTCAAGAACCTGGGGCTGGTTTTCCCGTTCTGCAATTTCTCCTGATACCCGAAGGAGGTCAAGCGCACGCCTTGCATCACCGTGCTCCTGGGCTGCAAAAGCAGCGCATAAGGGAATTACCATTTCACCTAGAACGCCGTCAGTGTAAGCCATCTTTGCCCTTTGTTTCAGGATATCACTGATCTGTTCAGCATCATATGGAGGGAAAATGAGTTCCTCTTCACCCAGGGAACTTTTAACCCTGGGATCCAGAAACTCAGTGAACTTCAGATCGTTTGAGACGCCAATCATACTGACTTTGGCTTTCCGCAAATCTGTATTGATTCTCGATAGATTATAAAGGACATCGTCACCTTTTTTGATAAGCTTATCGATTTCGTCCAGAATTATGATAATTACCTGCTCTTTTGAGTCAATTGCCTCCTTAAATTTCATGAAGACCTGATCTGTAGGCCACCCGGTCATAGGAACTTCTTCTTCAAAATGTCTGGCAAGATTTGCAAGGAGCCGGTATTGTGTGTCGATTACTTCACAATTGATATAAACAACCGAGCAAAAAAGTGATTTGTCTTCACTTACTCTTTCAAGTTCCTTTCCAACGTAACGAGTGACAGCCGTTTTTCCTGTTCCTGTTTTTCCATAAATCAGCACATTGGAAGGAGTTTCTCCTCGAAGTGCAGAAACCAAGATTGTTGCAAGACCATTAATTTGCTCGTTCCTATGCAGCAAAAGATCAGGCGTATAAGAAGGCCGAAGTACCTCTTTATTTTTGAAAATTGATTTTCCGTCAAGTAATTTTTCGAATAAGCCGTCTAATGATTGAGCTTTTATCATAGATGATCCTCTATAAAAATTTATGATGTCAAATATATTTGGGTTAAGACAGTTGATATACATTTTTTATACAGATAATTTATACAGATAATTGGCACATTTATTTACTTTTAACACGGATAATTGACATATTCAGCGTATAATTAATTTGAATAATACTAATATATGTGGTTAATTAATAAAGTAATATAATATACATAGTTATATAATATACATAGTTATATAATATACATAGTTATATAATATACATGGTTAATTAGATTATAAAGTAATCATGATATACACAGTTAATTGACACAGTATATAACTCGTATACTACCTTTACACACTACTTTCATTTTTGCTTTTACAGCAACTATTTTTAATGTTTTACTGTTTTAAAGTGTTTTACAGCTACCTGAGATAAGAGGATTTTTCACAGGCGGCTCCGTTTTTAATTTTCTAAACCCACAGCATTGAATATTCATGTTTTATTAATATTACAATAACTGTCAAACTATTCTCAGGTAATATTTTTTAAGTGAAGTTATTTTTAGGTAATATTTTTAGACAATGTTATGCTTTTGATCAAAGGGGGGCCTCAGAGCCGTTATGAATAAGATTTTTAATGAGATTTCTGAAAGGGGATTTGGAAAAGAATGTTTTTTTAATTCCAGAATTTCACTTTGAACTTCTAATTTTAAACCTCTAATTTTAGGCTTTTAATATAAACTTTAATTTTAGTTTTTAATTTCGAGTGTTTAATTTTAATTTTGAATTTGAGCGTCTAACTGCAAATTCTTAATTTAGAATTCTTAAACCTATATTATTATTTCGAGACTTCGAAAACTAAACTCTACTTTATGATTGTTGGATTTTTACTACATTGGATTTTTACTACATTGGATTTTTACTACATGATTTTTTTTCTGCTTTCTATGAGAAAGCATATAAATCCCGATCATGAGGAGGAAGAGAAAGAAGATACATATTTCTTATAGTTAATGCCTGAAATTCTTACCTTCTATCAATTGCTCCTAAGACGGCGGGCAAAATTTTACTTATTGAAGCGCATCTCAAGCCTGAAGAAAACCTTTATTCCGGGTCTTCTTTAGCCAAAATTTTAGGTGAAATTAGTATATAAACAAGTAATTTTAAGTTATATTTGCAGTAGATGCAATGGAAGTACACGTTATTAATTGTTATGGTATAGACCCGTTTATTTCCACTGGAGATTGATTTTATTTTAAATATATATCAAAAAACGATAACAAGAAACACAGTTAATTTGAAACAAAATATTCTTGATTCCATAACCACTGGAGGTTAAATTTTTATCCTTCTTTTCGCATGGAAGAAGTTATGAAAAGTTTTTACTCTTTTTCTTAAGTTAAAAGAATAAAAATTTTAAGATAAAATAAGAATTATATGTGAATTTAGTATGCGTGAATTTATTGCTTATGATAAATTGAAAAATTAAGATAGAGAAAATTAGAAAAAATAAAAAATGAAAGAAATGAGTAAAGTGAAAGAAAAATAAGGGAAATAGGAAAATAAGGGAAATAGGAAAATAAAGAAAAATAAAGAAAATAGAAAAAAGTGAAAGAAAATAAGAAAAGACCCCTTTGTTTCTACTGGAAAGCTTATATAACTCCCGGACCCCATGATTTCCACTAAAGGACATTAGGGCTTGAAGCAACAAAATAAAGCTTCGTTTTATTTAGTTGGTGACAAAATAATGTTGTTTGGTTATAAAACTTTTAGTATATATAGTTAACTATTTTAGTTTTTTTATAACAGATTCTTTTTAGATCTTAAAATAGGATTTTTCTTATTCTTCAAAATTCGTTTTACTTATTCATGAAAAAAAATCTCCAATCGAAATAAAGGGGTCCCTCTCTAAAGAAGACATCTCCATGATTAAGATAATCTGCCACTCTTTCTTCTCGTTAAATCTGTTTTAAGTAAACATGATACCTTTTCTTTCGCATACGTTTCTTTATACATTATACTTATTTTATTTTCTTTATCTTCTTATTTCCTTAAATCCTTTAATTCTTTCTTTAATTGGTTTTCATCAATTTAATTCTCTTTTTATGCTTGATTCTCCTCCTTTTATTGCTACTTTAGTGCCTTACATTATATCTCTGTGTTAATCTTCCTACCTTATCCTATCAATAATTACATATTTTTTGTGGGACTTTTTCTCTACTGTTTAATCTTTAAGGCACGACTTGGCTCTCTTAAGTGCATTTAAGTTATCCGGTAATTTTAGCAGGTATATTCCATAAATCTTTTAAATAAAATTGGTTTACTCTATGCATATGAATGAGAAGGGTCTTTCTGAGAAGGAGATATTTTCCTATCTGGAAAATGTAAAGTCAGAAGATACAGATTACTATAAGGTTTTAAGTTCAATGTGTACACGCCCACATAAAATTGCGGTTGAGGCTCACAGGCTGTTTATTGAGGCTAACCTCGGTGACTTGGGACTTTTTGCAGGCGCTCACAGGCTGGAAAGGGAAGTGATTATGATGCTTGGAGAACTTCTCCATGCTCAATCTGTTGATGCTCAGTCTGCTAAAATTCCTTCTGGGAAATCCGGTAAGGGTTCGATTTATGGCTATCTCACAACAGGAGGTACGGAATCCAATATCCAGGCTGTTAGAGGCATGAAAAATCTGGTTACTGCGGGTGAGAAGAAGATAGTGGGGACGCCCAACATAGTTATTCCCGAATCAGCTCATTTCTCGTTTGACAAAGTTGCCAATATGATGGGCATTGAGGTTAAAAGAGCTCTTCTGGACTCTGAATTCAAGGTGGATATTTCATCTGTAGAAAGCCTGATAGATGCAAACACTATAGGACTTGTAGGAATAGCAGGAACTACAGAATTTGGCCAGATAGACCCTATCGAGAAACTTGCAAAACTTGCTCTTGATAATGAGCTATTCCTTCACATTGATGCAGCTTTCGGCGGGTTTGTGATCCCATTCCTTGAAAACCCACAGCCATTCGATTTCAAAGTTTCAGGTGTCACTTCCATTGCGATAGACCCACACAAAATGGGGCTTTCTACAATCCCATCGGGTGCCCTGCTATTTAGATCTCCTTCTTTCCTTGACTCCCTCAGGGTAAACACTCCGTATCTTACAACCAAGGCACAGTTTACTCTTACAGGCACCCGCAGCGGGGCTTCAACTGCTGCCACATATGCAGTCATGAAACATCTGGGCCGTGAAGGGTATAGAAAAAATGTACAGTATTGTATGCAACTTACTGAAAAACTGGTTAAAGAAGCCAGGAAACTAGGTTTCGAACCTCTGATCGAACCCATAATGAATGTAGTTGCTCTGAGAGTTCCAAACCCTGATCTTGTTCGAGAACAACTCCTTAAAAGATTCGGATGGAATGTCTCAATCACCCGTACTCCCAGATCTCTCCGTCTAGTTCTCATGCCCCATAACACAGCCTGGGACATAGAAGAATTTCTGCAGGATTTGAAAAAAATAACAACAGAAATTTAAAACTTTACCCTTTTGTCCGATTCTCCCTGCATTCATTTTTCCTTTGCATCTACATTTCTTCTTAGTATCCTATAATTTACTAATTACTAATCGCCCATAAAGATATGTATAGTATTATCGCCAAATAATAAATGGGATCAACTATCCTTATTAGAGAAAATATTAAAAACTACTTTACGAGGAAAAATTTGCAAGGTAGCCCGCTCAAGAAAATTTATCAAACAACTCTATAATGGAAAATTATCATGGAGACTCATGAGGAAAATAAGGGAAACTGGAAAACCAGGAAAACTTGTGAGCAGAATCAGGATAATCTGTGGCAGAACGAATGGGTAAATCCAATTTCCTGAGAACAATACTGTTTGTGACATTCTGGACTTAATATTTAAGTTCAAATTTGATGTCAAGATTTATAATATAGAAATTCATAACTTAATAAAGATATAATAAGCAGAAACTTCTAATAAGCAGAAACTTTTTGATATCGTTTAGCATTAATCCATACTCAGCGCTAACTATCTGTTCAGTGTTATAACAATTAAAATGGGGGGTGTTTATCTCGTGAAATCATCATTGAAAATTGGAAGTGTGATGGGTATACCTATCATGCTGCACATAACTTTTCTTCTCATACTACCCATATTTACTTATGTGTTTGCAATCAACCCGCAACCTTTCGGTTTTAAGGGAGTTGAGCCGGCTGTCACAAGATATTCTCTTTCAGTCCTGACCGCTATACTGCTTTTTGCTTCAATCGTTTTACATGAACTCGCACACTCATACATGGCAATGCGTTATGGGGTTAAAATTGAGAGTATTACTCTCTTCCTGTTTGGGGGCGTATCGGCTATGGAAGAGATACCTAGGAAACCCGGGGAGGAGGCAAAGATGGCTTCTGCTGGACCCCTTACAAGTCTTGTAATAGGCTTTGTCTGCCTATTTATTTATGGAAACCTGATCTCCCCTAACCCTGCACTTTCTCAAAACCCGGTATACCTAGTTATCTGGATTCTTGGAGTTATGAATCTTGTACTGGGGATCTTCAATCTGCTACCTGCTTTTCCAATGGATGGGGGCAGAGTGCTTCGTTCATTTTACGCAAGAAGAATGTCTTATGTGAAGGCTACCCGGAGTGCAGCGACCGTAGGGAAATTTTTTGCTATTCTTATGGCAATTTTCGGAGTTCTCATAAACAATCTCTGGTTCCCTTTGATTGCACTCTTTATCTATGTCGGTGCATCTGAAGAAGAGCGCTCTACCCGTGCCGAGGTGACGCTAGAAAATATTCTGGTGAGTGATATTATGACCAGAGATGTGGTTTCAGTCAGTCCTTCCATGAGCGTTGAAGATCTGGTCAAATTCATGTTTGAAAAGAAACACATGGGCTACCCTGTAATGGAGGGAGACAACCTCAAAGGAATCGTAACATTTACCGATATCCATCGAATTCCATATATTGACCGCCCCGTATCCCAGGTCTCGGATATCATGAGTAGAAATGTTATCTCGGTACCTCCGGATGCACAGGCCAGTGATGTACTGAAACTGATCACATCTAAAAACATAGGAAGGGTTATTGTTATTGACAATGGGTCAGTAATAGGGATACTCTCAAGAACAGACCTTGTACGGGTACTAAAGCTCCGTTCAGAGTAATATCATATTATAAATGCTCATTAAAGGTTATAAGGCATTAAAGGCTATAGGGCATTAAAGGCTATAGGGCATTAAAGGTTAATAAGGAGATTTTCATCAAAAGATATTTTTATCAAAAGATCTTACTTCCTTAAGATATTAATAAACAAAATCTTCCGAAAATATATTAAATATATTGTATAGTTTATAAAGAATTATATAAAATGAGAACTATAGAAAATAGGGATAAAACCTGAAGAAAGACTTGAAGGAAAACCTGAAGGAAAATCTGAAGCGGTAAAATATTAATTTACAGATTATTACCACCGGTTAATTATCTGCTTATAGCTAACATCTGCTTATGGCTAAGTTGTTTATAACTTGGTTATTTTATGTGAAGATTATATCTTGGTTATTTTATGTGAAGAGCTTAATTATTCATGCGATAAAATACAATCTTTCAGTGATGTATTCTCATGCATCACTTTTAACTCGTCACAACAGAGAGATTAACAATGAACAAACCTGGAATTACAAATTCTCAGGGCAGGGACCCTGAGTACAGTTTTCATAGTTCATCTCAGGAGTTAATATATTCTATGGACAAACTTATGACCGAATCCGCAGAAAACTTTATTTCTGCCGGAAAATCTAGACTTTCTGATTCTTCAATTAACGTGCCACAGGAAGACAAAATTTCTGCACCGGCACCCGAAGTAGAAGCCGACGAGCTTGAAACACGGCTTGACATAAGCTCTGAACTTATTGCAGAATCCATTCCTAATTCTGCCTCTAAAGTTTCAGTTTCCTCGCCTTCCCAGTTATCAGATGGTTTTCAGGCTGAATACCAGCCATCAAAAATTGTGCTTATAGGGACAGCCCATGTCTCGGAAAAGAGTGTTGCTGAAGTTAAGGATGCTATAAGGAATCTGAAGCCGGATATCGTAGCTGTTGAACTTTGCAGGGGACGGTATGACGCCCTCAAGGGTAATGTGCAGGAAAAGCAAGTTCCGATAAAAGAAATTCTCACCGAAGGCAAGGTTTACTATTACATTATTCACTGGCTGCTTGCCTATGTGCAGAAAAAGATCGGTGATGACATGGGGGTAAAACCCGGAGCCGAGATGCTTTCTGCAATCGAAGAAGCTGAAGCTATCGGGGCTAAAGTTGCTTTAATTGACCGAGATATCCAGGTGACACTCCAGCGTTTCTGGGGGAAGATGAGATTCCTGGAGAAAATCAAGATGATCGGCTCTCTGCTGGGCGGTCTGATAGGGATAGGAAAAGGGACTGAGATCGATATCGATAAAATCACGGATAAGGACATTGTGACTGCCCTTGTAGATGAACTCAGAGGTTTTGCCCCGACTGCAGCTGAGGTTCTTATTGATGAAAGGGACGCATACCTTGCAGGGAGCATTCTCAGGGTTGCGGCAGGTGGAAACAAAACTGTAGTTGTGGTAATCGGAGCCGGACACAAACCCGGAGTGTTCAAGTATCTCAAGAATCCGAAAACTGTCCCTTCTCTGAATGCCCTTATGGAAATTCCGAAAAAACGCATAGGAATAGGAAAAGTTGTAGGTTTTGCTTTTGTAGGCCTTATAGTCGGATTTTTCTTACTGCTGCTGCTCTCCGGCGTTGATCTGAGTGTTCTTTTGACGGCTTTTGGGTGGTGGTTCATTATTACTGGAACTTTGAGTGCAGCTGGCACTCTGCTTGCAGGAGGGCATCCTTACTCAGTCTTAACTGCCTTTTCAGTTGCCTGGCTAACCACTCTGCACCCGCTAATTGCTGCAGGCTGGTTTGCTGGCGTTGTAGAAGCAAAACAGCGAAATCCTACCACTGAAGATATAAAAGCCCTGGCAGGAATAGAAACTTTTAGTGAAATGTTTAAAAACAGGTTCATGCGCGTTCTCCTTGTTGCAAGTTTTGCAAATATAGGAAGCATGACAGGGACTTTCCTTGGAGCTTATGTTATGATGCATGTTACTGGTCTTGACCCTAGAGAGATTCTCCTTGCAGGTCTCAACGGAATTGGACTTTGAAGGTCTTATAAGGCTCTAAAATTCAGTAAAAGATGAGCAATAGATGAGCAATCACAAAAATCATTATCAAGATTCCAGATTTACTATGTAGTCAGACCCTGGTAGCTTTCGTTAATCCTATATACGGCATATCTCCCTCATGGAATTCCCAAAGGTATAAAATAATACATGAATAGTCCCATGTTTGCGATTGTAAAAAAGAATTGTTATAATAAGGTCTACTAAATTATTGTTTTTTATTTGTTCAGATTCTCATTCCCATTTCTATTTCTGTATTATCTGAAGAATGAACTCCTGTAAGTATAAAGTTAGATGAATCCGCTTTCTATCACTTACTTTCTAAGATGCACATTACTTATTTCCTAAAATAGAGTTTTTCTTGAAGACATTTATTTCTTAAATAATTTGCTATGTGAAATAAAAATTCATGTGAAAAAAGTCTATTGAAAGTAATAGTTGTAAAAATCACGGACATTAAACAAAAAATAAATTTTTGAGCTCAGAAGAGCTCGTGCAATTTAAACTGATATTTCCCAAGCTTTCCGCCGTAGTTTCCTGCAGAGATTTTCTTAATGCCAGGAACAGTTACAGCGGCTTTAATTCCTGCTTTCATGGCAGCTTTTATGCTTTCTTCATCAAGCCCGTTAATAACAATTTCATAAATAGCATTGACGTCTGCCGGGACTTCAGTGTTCTCAACTTTATCCTTTATGGAAGGGCAGAATTTTTCGTTAGCAGTAGCTTTCAGGAATTTGTATTTGTTAGCACCGGATTTGGATCCGCTGGCTACAATGCCTCCAGGGAAGGGAGTAATTGTACCTTCAAGCTCTGAGATTGCATCGACAGCGGCTTCAGCTGCGGTCAAAGCACTCATCTGGGAGTCCCCGAAGATGAAGAAGTTCCCGCCTGCAATTCCAGCTACAGCGCCTATATTGTCTTCGGTCAGGAAATCCCCCTCCATGATTGGAATTTTATACACCTTGCGACCTGCAATCTGGGTTTCGGATTCCATACCATCTGCGAAGAACTTGAGTTTAAAGCCGATATTAAATTGTTTTTCAGCCTCAGGAAGCGCGTTGAAAACTGCAGTTGTAGGTGCTGTAAGCACACATTGTCCAATCCTCTCAAGCAACTGTTCTTCCAGAGCTTCATATTTGAAAGTGCATATCTGGATATAAACTCCAGGCCTTCCGTCAGGGGTTTCGCTGGGACTTGCTAACCTCTCGATTCCTGCTTCTGCGGGACACATTATAACAGATGTTGCAAAACCTGTAGCTTCAGTAGCTGCCACAAGAGCCCAGCGCTTTGTAGCTGCTGTTATTAGTATCCTTGCAATCTTGATCGGAAACGCTTCTGCATATGTATCTTCGATTTCTACTCCATTAATTTCCATAAAGATTCCTTCTTTGTCTATCACTGTTATTTGGAATTGGTTTGTTAATAGTCAGGTTTAGATTTTCCCTGTTTCTCAGTCTTCTATAAGCTTTCAGAGCTTTCCAGATACCTTACAGAATAACATAATATATCGTTTACTCAAAGTGTCACTGAAAGCTTCAAAGTGCTACTGAGAGCATTGAGTTTCACTGAAAGCTTTTGGAGTGTCACTGAAAGCTTTGGAGTGTTACTTAAAGCCTTAGGGTTTTACTGAAAGCTTCAAAGTGCTACTGGGAGTATTGAGTTTCACTGAAAGCTTTGGAGTGTTACTAAAACACTACTTAACCTCAGACTTAGCCTTAGGCATACATTTAAAGTTCTATGCTAATTTTATTTACTTTGGTTTATTAGTGCGGCTAACAATGTCAATCATAATATTTATATCAAATATATAATTTTTCAAAGAAAAGATAGAAAAATAAAGTGGCTTTACTTAATTATATACAATATAACTCTCAATCTCTCAATATAACTTCAGCGATAATCAAACAAGTAAAATTATATACAAGTAAAAATTATATTAATTTCTCAAATTATCCAGTTCCCTCTCAAAATTGTTCTTACGAGGAGATCACCAGTGGAGGTATCAAGGGTTACTGAGCGCCCGTAATTTTTCCCTGTATCCTCAGCTACAACTGGTATCTCAAATCTTTCCAGGATAGTTCTAGCACATTCTATATTCCTTTAGCCTATGTTCATGTTCCGATTCTCAAACATATGCGCTCCTCCAACAAGTTTTGCTTCGAGCCTTTTTTTGGAAGAGCCCTTTTTTACTATCTCAGTTACGAGATATTCTATCCCGGAATCCGTATATTTAAGGGGGTTATCCTTTATCCGTGTTTGATTTATACTAGGAAGCATCGCATGGATAAGCCCACCTCTTCTCTCCTGCTTATCATATAGTGTTATACCTACACACGAACCCAGTCCGAAGGTCTTAATTTTCACCGGACTTCTAGCTAATGCACAGGCTCCTATTCCCACTGTAATTATGCCCGAGTCAGCCAACCTTAGAAAGCCTCTTGATCTCGAAATCTCCCTAGCTAAAATCTCCCTAGTTAACATCTTCTGGTTAGAAGTGGTCTTATAGCTAGAAGCGATTTCCTGATTATCTCCTGATTAGAAATGGTTTTCTGGTTAGAAAAAGTCTCCCTGGTTAGAGATATCTTGAGTCTATCCCTAGCCTGCCTGATTTTATTAGGATAGGGCATAAAAGTCAGATTTCTCAAGAAATTAAATAAGAATTCCTTAATCATTAATATTAAGCAAGTTAGATCTTCGGTTAATCAAATTTCTAATGAGGTATCTAGTTGATTCGTTTTAACAGGTATTCCTGGGAAGCAGAATCAAAAAGAGTTAAAACATAACCGTAAAAATTTTCTTTTCTTTTATCAGAAACTCTGTATCGAGCAGGAGGGTAAAGTCCGTCTTGTAACTCATCTCCGTAAGCACAGAATTGAGGATAGAGCCGGACATATCATACACTGTATAAGGTGCTGAAATCAGAATTGTGAGATCAAGAAACTTTGAGTGTGCAGTTACATAAGTTCCTGCTAGGATATGGCTAACTTCTTCTATTAAAGACCTGCTCATAGTATCAATCAAATCTGTTTCTTTTTCTATTAAAGGTCTACTCATAGCATTAATCAGATTTGTTTCTTTTTATTTGTTAGCTTATAAAGAGAAATTGCTGAATTTCCGATTCTGATGTCTCCAAGCTCTTTCAAAGCCCCATACTAGTATTCACTTAAATTCCTTAGATTCTCGATCTCTTCTATAAATATCCCTTGAGATTTCTTTTACATACAGGCGCTCTCTTGTATTATAAGGTTTAAATAGACTGGATGCAGTCCCAATCAGTGTTTCCGACTTCCCTATTACAAAAAATCCTCCTTTTTCAAGAGCTTGATAGAAATTAAGTTGCAATTTTTCCTGAATCTCCTTTTTAAAATATATCATTACATTTCGGCAGACAATAATATCAAAACGATCAATTCTTGTACCTGAAATCAGATCATGATGTTTAAAACGTGTTATGTTTCTCAGCTCGTCTATTACCTGATATGCATCTCCCTGCTTCAAAAAATAGCGTTCTTTTGTGCTGAGATCAAGATTTTTAAGTGAATTCTCGCTGTAAACGCCTTTCCTGGCTTTCTCCAGACTTTTGGCATCAATATCTGTACCTATAATTCTTATTTTATATTTATTGAAATCAGTTTTCATTACTCTGTGCAGCAGAATAGCAAGGGAATAGGTTTCTTCTCCTCCCGCACAGCCAGCACTCCAGATGCGGATTGATCGGATCAATGACTCAGATCTGTATTTAACAATAGAAGGAATGATCTCTTTTTCAATTATACTGAAGGTCTCGGGGTTTCGGAAAAATTCACTGACATTTACAGTAAGGGTGTCAACAAGAAATTTATATTCCTGAGGGTCTTTTTTTAAAAGTTTAAGGTAAGCTCCATAACTCCCGGAATTGGTGGCTCGAACGCGTACGTTAATCCTGCGTCTGAAATGAGCTTCTTTATAATGCTCACAGTTAAAGCCGGTCTTTCCAGTAATAATTCTCTTTAACAGCTCAAAGCCCGGATCTATCTCCTGGTTTCGACTGGACTTTGTTTCTCTGTTTATCTCTTTATTTGTTTCATTCTCATTTGCTTTCCTAACTGGATCATTACCCATCTCTTCACCGGCGATTCGTTTATCCAGACACTTTAACTTAATCTTAGTCTATGTACTATATTTTGTCCATTATGCAAACTTAATCCTTTTCGAAAACTTAATCAGTCTCGGTTATTCCAAATGAGGGAGTTAGCACCAATTATCAAAATTTGATATTAAGGCATTAACATCAATTATCAAAATAACGTTTCCGTCGCCCAGAATTGTCGCCCCTGCAAATCCCCTGGTGTTCTCAAGGAACTTGCTTTTGAAACTCTTAACTATTACTTCCTGTTTTCCAAGCAGTTCATCAACAATTAACCCAATATGTTGCCCATGCCTCTCAACCAGAATTACAAAATTATTATTCTTATTCTTATCCTCATCAGGCAACCGAAATATATTTCTTAACCTCAGAAGCGGAAGAACTTTATCATCTATTAAAATGACTTCCTGCCCCCTGATATGCTTGATTTCCTGCGAGCTGATTTCTATATTTTTTACTATATTTGTAAAAGGAATTGCATATCTTTCCTCTCCCACTCTTATCAGCATAGCCTGATAAACTGCAATAGTTAAAGGCAGCTTCAATTCGAATCTGGAGCCAATACCGGGCTTTGACTCTACTTTTACTGATCCTCCAAGATACTCAACTCTGTTTTTTACAACATCCATCCCAATTCCCCGTCCAGAGATATCGGTAATGATGTCAGAGGTACTGAATCCCGGAGCAAAGATAAGCTGCATTACCTCTTTTTCCTGAAGCTGTTCTGCACTTTCTCTTGATATGATTCCTTTTTTCAATGCAACTCTCAGGATTTCGCTGGTATCTATTCCGCGTCCATCATCCTCGATTTTTATAAGGGCAAAATTTTCCTGTCTTGAAGCTGTAATAATTATAGTGCCGGTCTCTCTTTTCCCAAGTTCAGCACGTCTTTCAGGAGTCTCGATGCCGTGATCAACTGCGTTTCTTAGCAGGTGCACCAGAGAATCTCCGATTTCTTCAAGAATAGTCCTATCAAGCTTGATTTCCTTCCCTTTGATTATAAAATCAATTTTTTTATTCTGGGTTCGTGCAAGATCCCTTACCATCCTGGGATAGATATAGGTAATGTGGTCCAGAGGCACCATTCTTGCCTTGATAACCTCATCTTGCAACTCTCTCGTCAGTTTATAAAATTCTGAAAGTGCAATCTCAAGATCCTTCGATCTCAAGTTGATTGTAAGCTCATTTATCCTGCTACGATTAATTATGAGCTCGCCCACAAGATTCATCAATTTATCAAGCTGCCCGGTGCTAATTCTTGAGCTCTGGATAGTTTTTACTTTAAGATCAGATTTTGGAGAAATAGAATTTTTTTCCTTTTTTTCTACCTGATGAGTTCTTTTTTCAATTTCGTAACTTTTTTCAGTTTCGTAAATTTTTCCTTTAATCCTGTAAGATTTCTTTTCAGTTTCCTCAGTACTTCTTTCAATTTGATGAATAGCCTTTGAAATTCTTTCAGTCAATGCCGCTTCTTCAATACTTGATACGTTCTGATTTTTATTGCTCTCCTCTTCCACAAATAAGGATCCGTCTTCTTTTAAGGATCGTTCATCTAAAGACTTATCTTCATTTAAGGACCGGTTGTCTTCATCTAAAGATCTATTTTCATTTAAGGACCGTTCATCTTCATCTAAAGATTTATCTTTATCTTCTTGAAATGGAATTTTTTTGAGAGGCTGATTAATATTTCTTAAAGTTCTCAGCAACTCGTCAATATCAGAATAAGGTTCGTATTCATTGCCTGTATCTTTTTCTATCTTTCCAGAGTTATTTTTATTCTCATCAAGGAAATTTTCAACAAGCTTCTCAAGAGTGTCCATACATATCAGAAGAACATCAATCAGAGAAGAATCAAGTATAAGTTGTCGTGTGCGCAGCTTATCTATCAGGCTTTCCATTTCATGTGTTAACTTGACAATCTGATTGAAACCCATTGTTGCAGCCATACCTTTGAATGTATGAGCTGCACGAAATAGTGTATTCATCTGTTCTGAGTTATCAGAATCTTTCTCAAGTGCAAGCAGGGAATCGCTCATTTCTTTAATGTATTTTTCAGATTCTGCCCTGAAAATATCCATATATATTGACATGTCCATAATTTTTCCCTGCTCTGGTTCCACAAGTTACTTTATTTTTTTATAAAAGTTACTTATTGTTCTTATAAAAAGTTAGCTTATTATTTTTATAATCTCTTCAGCCATTTTGTCCAGAGGAAGCACAAGGTCTGCAAGATTTCGCTTAACAATTTCTTTTGGCATTCCGTAAATTACACATGAACTCTCTGCCTCAGCAATTATTTTTCCTCCCATTTTTTTAACTTCCTCAGCTCCATCCGCTCCATCGCAGCTCATTCCTGTCAGAACGAGGGAAACCACTCTGGAGCCATAAATCGGGGCAATAGACCTGAAAAGGGCATTTACTGACGGTTTTGAGCCCAGTTCTTTCGGGCCACATGAAAGATGCACGATTTCTTTTTTTCGACCGTTTACAGTTCTCTGTATGATTTCCATATGATAATTTCCAGGAGCTACAAGAACAGTCCCTTCTTCTACCCTGTCTCCCTCCTGTGCTTCTTTTACCCTGAGGGCTGTTTTTAAATTAAGTCTTTTACAAAGAGATGTCGTAAAACCTGGAGGCATATGCTGTACTACTAGGACTGCGGCAGGAATGTCGGCAGGAAATGCACTTATGAGTTTCTCCAGGGCTCTTGGACCTCCGGTGGATGCGCCTATTGCAAGCACATTTCTCACGGAAACATTTTCTTTCTGGAGTCTATTCTTTTCTGTTTTTTCTCTCATTCCATTTATTTCCGGCTCTATCAGTTCTTGATTTCGCATGCATTCCAGATTCTCAAGATTGGCTTTTGCAGCTGCCCGGACTTTTTTACAAATTTCTTCTGCTATTTCTGGCATGCTCTGACTGAGAATCCCTTCAGGTTTCTGGATTACATCCACTGCGCCGTATTCAAAAGCTGTAAGCGTAATTTCTTTAGCTCTCTCCCCAAGGGCTGAAACTATCACAACAGGAGTCGGACATTCTTTCATAATTCGAGCAAGAGTCTTGAGACCATCAAGGACAGGCATAACATTGTCTAGAAGAACAACATCGGGCCTCAATTTATCAATCTTTTCAAGTCCGTCCTTTCCGTTAACTGCCGTTCCTATGACCCTAAGATTTGGGTCTTTACTGAGAATATCGGAAAGAAGCTTGCGAATTAAAGCAGAATCATCTATTATGAGTGCGCGGATAGTCATCTCAAGCACTTTTTGTTAAATGTGGAGCTATGTAGAGTTCAATTTTTAATACTTTGACCAGCAATAGTTGAGTTAAAATAATAATAGTTTAATCAAAAGCAACTGGATTTGATAAGTTAATTTTCTATTTGATAATTCAGATTTATATTGATAAGCTAGATTTATCTAGCTTCACTTAACGAAGTTTGATTTAACAGCAACCTGATTTAATGGTGGTTTCAAACCTATCTAATTTGGTTCAGCGATTTTTCGAATTACATCCAGCATTCCATTAGGCTCAAAAGGCTTTACAATAAAACCCATAGCACCTATCTTCATTGATTCGGTTATGAGCGCCTGTTGTCCAAGGGAGGAGCACATTACTATCTTTGCTTCCGGGTCCACAGTAAGAAGCTTTTGCAGTGCCTCTTTTCCATCCATATCTGGCATAATTATATCCATTAACACAATATCGGGCTTTACTTCGAGATACGTCTGAATTGCTTCTTCCCCATCACCGACCTCAGCAACCACTTCATGTCCATGCATAAGAAGGATATCTCTAATTATCATTCGCATAAATTCGGCATCATCCACGATCATAACTCTGGCCATGCATTTCCCTTCTTTCGTTCTTGAACAAGCAACAATATCGGAAATTTTTACACTCTTATTTTTGAGTGCTCCGACACCTTATTACTATGTGTGCCGAATTTCGTTTCTTGCCTGCGTATTCTTCATAAACCAATCTATGAATCAAAACACCTCAGTTGAAAGCTACTCATGGTTAACAAACGTAACCAGCGCAAGTTCTCCTATTAAGGCAAATCTATCCCAATTATGTAGAAAAATATATGCTAGACCTGCTATATTAAACTTTTTTAATTATCTTTTTCAAATTATTAAGTTAAAAATTTATTAAGAAGATTCAAAAAATAGCATGTTAACATTGTCTTCATAAAATTGGTAGACTGTATTATAGACTGTATTTGATTCTTCAGCTTAATCTTGATTTGATCTGTAAATTTAAATAAAAACATTAATAACGTTCACTTTAAAAAGTAAGAATACTACCGCACTTGTTTTTAACCTGGTTTTGCCTTAATTTTAAATCTTTTTTCTAAAATAATAACGCCAAAAATGATACCATAGTTTAAATAAGTTATTTTTATCGCTGTTTATATATTGAAAATATGACTCTATAGTTAGCAAATAAATTTATATTCTCTCAAACTTCATATATGACTAAGTAAATTGAGAAATTCATTCTGATATAATTTGCAGGTCTAAATATGCTTGCTGAGAATATAAATGAGAAATTTCATTTCATATTTTCCTGTATCAGATCTTTCAGAGAAGGTTCGTTATTCAATGCTCCTTTAGAAATCCCATTATATGGAAGCTTGTTTACAAAATTTCTCTTGTAAAAAATCTTGCTTATAAAACTTCCTTCACAAAAACTTTATTTATAGAAATCTTAACGAAGACTACATTTATAAGAAATTCTCTTGTAGAGATCCCTTTACAAAATCTTCAAGTCCCCCCAGGAGTAGATTCTAGTGTTTGAAATCCTGATTGTTGAAGATAATTTACTCAATCTGACGGTTGAAGCTAACTTACTTAAGTCCTTTGGGTATGAACCGAAAAAGGCTAAAAATGGCTTTGAAGCCCTCGAGATTCTCAATAAAGTGAAAATTGATCTAATATTGCTTGATATGGAACTCCCTAAAATGAACGGTCTTGAGTTGCTTCAAAAAATCAAACTTAATCCTGAAACCCGGAGCGTTAAGGTAGTTGCAGTTACAGGTCATTCAGACTCCGATAGTAGAGAGAAGTTTCTTAAGGCTGGATGTCATGCCGTTGTCGCCAAGCCCATAAATTTTGGCAATTTTGGTTCGCAGATCGAAAAGTTTCTTGCAAGTTCAGAATCCTGATAACTAAAGATTAAACATAAACATGGAGTTGCAATCTCAAAAACAAAATATTAATAATTAAGGCAAAGACCTTCTTCAGCAGGTGGTGCTGACAACTTAATAGCTCAATTGCAGGTAGAAAGGGTATAGAGGCAGAGAAGCTGGAGGTACGGGTGAGGGTGAAAAAGATGTATAAAACCACAAAAATAGGGCATGTAGTTGTAGGTTTTGCTCTTCTTCTGATTTTGATTTTTTTTGTTGGGTATACAGGCTATCAGGGTATGAGCGACGTTGAAAAAAAGAGCCGAGCCATTCAAAACATGACCTTTATAATGAATAACATGCAGGGAGCCCTGGGAGCTCAGGAATATTATGTTATTCATGGTGACCCTGATTATAAGAACGAGACTTATAGACGTCTTGATCTTGTACCCACACAGGCAGCTATATCCAGGGAAATATATCTGGACTATCTTGACCCTGCTAATCAGGGTCGAATGGATTCCATTCTGGAGACGTCGGAGAAATTTAGAGAAAATTTTGACAGTTACGTTGAAGCAGAGAGTGAAGAGACTGCCCTGAGGATCGATATTGTCTCAAATGGCGAGCTTATTCTGCAGAAAGCGGATGAGATCTATCAGGACCAGATGCTTCAATATGAGCAGTATCAGGAGAACGGTTCATCGGGTGAGATTCTACATCAAAAATTGTCCAATGCTCAGGAAGCACAGAAAGTCAGCATACTTGCAATGAAAGCTCAAAATGAATATCAGAACTATATAATTACCTCCGAAAATGAACATGCGGAAAACTTCGATCGGCTTATGGAAGATATAATTGAAGTCACCGGGAACCTGGAAGAGCAGATGGTGAGACCTGAAAATGTTGAACGTGGAAATACAATAATTGCCAGTGCCAGAGAAACCCGGACTGCATTTGATCGCCTGAAAGTTCTTAAAGAAAGAAAGGCTGCTGAGATGCAGAATATGGCAATCATAGCCGCGGAGGTTGAAGGGATCGCTCAGGAGGCCAGCGCTGACCAGAAAGAGAGACTTGATACTCTGATAACAGATTCTATGAATAAAATCCTCCTAGTTACTTTTCTTTCAATACTTATCGGTGCCTTACTTGTTTTTGTAATTCTGAATGTCTACAGGAAACCTATTTACGAATTACTTGAAGCAGCCGAAAGTATCTCTGATGGAGACCTCAATGTTCAGATAAAAGGAAATTCCAGGAGTGAAATCTCTCAACTATCAGAGGCTTTTAAATCAATGGTTGAGAACCTTCAAAGTCTGATCAAAGAAATTCAGGAGAGTTCAATTCACCTCTCCACACTTTCGGAGGAGATGTCTGCCTCTTCCGAGGAGGTAGCGTCGGCGTCAAGAAAAATTTCTGATACCGCAGCTGAGATCTCAAACGGGACAGAAATACAGAGTGTAAAAATAGTGGATATAACTCATGCAATGCGGGACATGACCCATAATATCCAGGAAATTGCAGACAACACTCAGAAAGTCTCTAAAAATACAAATCTTGTTAATAATACTGTAAGTAATATTGGAAACGCTTCAAGAGAAATCCTGTCAAAAATGAACCTTATTCGCTCCTCCGTTGATGAGACCGAGGATGTGATAATGGAGCTGGACTCTAAATCTCAGCAGATCTATGAGATTGTAACTCTTATTACCCGAATTGCGGAACAGACAAACATGCTTGCACTGAATGCTGCAATTGAGGCTGCCCGAGCTGGCGAACACGGCCGAGGTTTCTCTGTTGTGGCCGATGAGGTCCGGAAACTTGCTGATGAATCCGGCCGCGCAGCGAATAGTATTTCCAAACTGATCGACGAAATAAGAAGCAACATCAGCGAAACCGTTGAAAGCATAGAAGCCAGCAAGAAAGAGGTGCAGGTCGGCTCACAATCCGTTAACAGCGCGGTTGAAATGGTTGCGGGGATTGTTTCTACAATTAATGAAATCACAAATATGATAGAGGACATTGCAGCCGCTACAGAAGAGCAATCCGCATCCATTGAAGAGATCACTTCCACCCTGGAGGATATTTCCTCAATCTCGGAGCAGTCAGCCGCAGGAACCCAGGAAACTGCTGCAGCTCTCGAGGAACAGAGTGCTTCAATGTCAGAGCTTGCCAATATGGCAAGCGACCTTTCTTTGCTCGGAGAAAAGATGAGAAAAGCTACGGAGAAATTCAAGCTTGGTAACTCAAAAGAAGGTTTGGAAAGTATAGTAGATTAAAATTCGGAATCAGAAGGTTCGGGAAGTACAGTAGATTAAAATTCGGAATCAGAAGGTTCGGGAAGTACAGTAGATTAAAATTCGGAATCAATTTGAGGAATGCAAATGTTTGAAGAAACATTAGAAGAGGATTCAAAGTTCCAGGAAGAGAATCTCCATTTAGTAACCTTTGAGCTTTCAGGCGAAGAGTTCGGGGTAGATATCATGCAGGTCTCTGAAGTTATTCCTGTCCCGAAAATCACCCGCATTCCTCAGGCTCCTGAATGCGTAAAAGGACTCATTAACCTGCGGGGAAAAATTCTCGTGGTAATAGATCTTAATAAGCGGCTTGGCTTTCAGTCAAAAGATACTGACAGTTTGTCCAGAATTCTCATAGTGGAAGTCAAAGATACCGTCACTGGAATGCTTGTAAATTCTGTAAAGGAAGTCATGCACCTGCCTCTCTCCTCAATTGAACCGACCCCTGAGATAATCAAATCGAAAATCAATTCAGAATATCTAACAGGTGTCGGAAAAGTGGGGAACAGGCTTCTTATTCTTCTGAATCTTTCAAAAGTACTTGGAGAAGAAGAAATTGAAGAACTCAATGAACTGTCCTCTGCTAAAGAAAATATTTAAAAACTCATGAGCAAATTTTAAAACATGCATCCTGTGATTATATTTTTTTTCGCCCTTTTCTTAATTTTGCTTCTTACAGCTAGACTCAGGTTGCACCCTTTTCTTAGCCTTATTCTTGTATCCGTGTTTACGGGCATTCTTGCAGGAGAACCCCTGGGTACGGTTGAAGCGATAACCAAAGGGTTAGGCAGTGTTTTTTCCCGTTTTGCTATCATTATTACATGTGGAAGTGTCATCGGACTTCTGCTACAGAGCACGGGAGGAATGTCCTTAATAGCCTCTGATATTATACGTTTTTCCAGAAATCCTCTACTTGCCCTGAATCTCCTTGGTTTTCTTCTTTCTGTGCCCCTGATGTGTTACATTCTTGCCTATGTTATCTTTATTCCAATAGCTAAAGAGTTGGCTGCCAGACTTGATAACCCCTCTATTTCCACTGCAACTGCACTTGCACTTGGGGCTGTTGCTTCGTTTAACCTGGTCTATCCATCACCTGTAGTAATTTCGGCAGCAGGGGAACTCTCAGCTAGAATTGACAGGCTTTTTATTCTGGGGTTTCTTGTCGCAGTTCCGGTTTCCATTACAGGTTACCTTTATGCCAGATGGCTGGGAGAAACTGAACTCAGAAGCATTTCTAATAAAGTAAATGAAAAAAGAGCTGAAATTCGGAGGAAAAATATAGAAGTTTATAAGAGTACTGCCGAAAAACCCCGAAGGCTTGAGGCTTACTCTCCTATCTTTTTCCCTTTAATCTTTATTTTCTTTAAGACAGGTTTTGAACATTCGTACCCTATGCTTGCGTTTCTAGGAGATCCGAATATTGCGTTTCTTACAGGAGTTATCCTCTCCATCTTTTCCGGTAGGAGGCTCGGATCTTCCGTGCTCAGAGAACTGATAGAGAAGGCTGTGAGGAGAAGTGGAGTTGTCCTCCTCGATCTCTGCGGAGGGGGAGCACTCGGAGCAACTCTTGCTATAACAGGGGCAGGGGAAGCCTTGGGCCAGCTTTTTCTGCAATTTAGCCTTCCTCATATCCTTATACCTTTCCTTGTTGCCGCAGCCCTTCAAACTGTACAGGGATCGAGGGTTGTGACCATGCTTATTGCTCCTTCCCTTATACTACCTTTGGCTCCTCAACTTGGACTTCCTCCGGAAATCCTTATTCTCTCAATGGCTTCCGGCACTTTTGTGGTTTCCCATGTCAATGACCCCTTCTTCTGGATTTTCGGAGAACTTGCAGATCTGGAACCCTCAGAAGTTTTCAGGTCAAACACTTTTGGGAATGCTCTTATGGGTATTGCGAGCTTCCTACTGGTATCTGCTACTTATTTCCTATTTTATTAAAAATTCTATCCTAAGAATTTTTCCACCAGGACTTCCTTCACTAAGAGTTCTTTCAGTAAGAAAAAAAATTTTACTGAACATTTCCTTTTACTCCAGGTTTGAAGCTCGACTCTTTCTGTATTTTCATATCCTTTCTACTTTTGCTAAAGCACAACTATAAGTTCATAATTTGGCGTGTGGCAAACAATAAATACCGGTTTTTTGTATTTCTTTATATGAATGAGCAAAGCTACCCTGAATTTACAGGTCTTGAACTCTCCCCGAGAAAGGTAGATTATCTTAAGTTCATTCTTGAAAAAGGAGGCACTGTAAAAACTACAGAAATATCCTCTGGTCTGCAGGTTGACCCTTCAACTACAAGCAAAACCTTAAACGAACTTGCAAGTGCAGGCTACCTGAATCACGTCCCCTACAGGGGTGTAGACCTGACTGAACTAGGAAAGGCATATACTCGATTTCTTATCCGAAGACACAGGATTCTCAGTCTTCTTTTAACCCACTACGGGCTTTCTTCGGAGGAAGCATGTGATGAAGTCTCACGCTTTGAAGCTTTTGTCTCCAGGGATGCTGTAAATAAAATCTGTAACTCGATGGGTCATCCGATGTTTGGAGTATGCGGAGAAATAAGTCATGAAAAGTGCCTGCATGAAGAAAATCATCATTCGGTGCCGAAATAAATGAAGTGATAGATGAAATACTAATACGAAATAAAACCCTATTAATAAATTTTGAGATAAATTTGGGCTTGTACCAAAAAAGTTTCCTGATAACTCAAAAGTTTGGGGTATATCCAAATTTGAATATTACAGACTCTGGGTGTAATAATAAATTCTGGATATTCTAGGTTTATTCTTCCTGATGTAGGTCTTATTTTATCCAGAAGTAAGTTAATTAGCCAAAAAAAGTGAAAATGAAGAAAGCGTGATCTCAAGCATGAATCTGAAAATTCTACCTTTATTGATGCTATTGACTGTAGGTTTGAGCATTTTTGCCAGCGGTTGCATGAGTCCAGGCGATTCCCAGATAAATGGAAGTACAGGACAGACAGTAGAAAAAGCAGAGCCGGGTGAGCCTATAATTGTAGCTGTAAGTGTACTTCCTCAGGTCGAATTTGTAGAAAAAGTGGGCGGAGGTAAAGTAAAAACCATTGTCATTATTCCTCCGGGAGCAGATCCTCACACTTATGAGCCTTCTCCAAGAGAACTGAGGGAAGTGAGCGAAGCTCGCATGTATGTAACGGTCGGAACTGGAATGCCCTTTGAGGAAGTCTGGATTGAGAGGTTTGAAAGCACCAACAGTGAGACTCTTATCGTAAACTCTTCTAGTGGAATTGAGCTGAAGGAGCTTGCTGCCCATGGTGAAGAAGAGGCAAAAGGAAGATCTCCAGGCGAGCCTGAAGAGCACGCGAACGAATCTGTGGCTGATGCTCACAAAGAGCTTGATCCCCATATCTGGACGTCTCCTGCAAATGCAAAAATAATGGTTGAAAATATTTATGAGGGGCTTGTGATAATCGACCCTGAGAACAAAGAATACTATGCCCAGAACAGGGATGCTTACCTTAAGGAACTTGATGCCTTGGATACAAGAATCCGGGAAAAACTCGAGGGAAAAAAGGAAAGGAATTTCATGGTTTTTCATCCATCCTGGGGATATTTTGCAGCAGAGTACGGGCTTACAATGATTACTATCGAAACTGAGGGTAAAGAACCGAGTGCTCAGAATCTGGCGAAAATTATTGATTTTGCAAAAGAAAAACGGGTTAGGGTGATCTTTGTCCAGCCTCAATTCAGCACACGGAGTGCGCAGGCTGTAGCCGAAGAGATAGGTGGTGAGGTTATAGCTGTAGACCCGCTTGCAAAGGATTACATTACAAACATGGACAGTGTATCCGATGTTTTTGCCAGAAACCTTGTGTGAAGGCGATGAAGTCTGCATTCGAGTTTCACAGCTAAATACCAGAAGAACATAATCCAATTATATAAAAACGACACCGGAAGGGAAGGCGATGGAGAAGGTCATAGAACTGAAGGATGTCTGGGTTCGCTACGGAAATCAGACAATTCTTGAGGGAATAAATCTGGAGCTTAAAGAGCCCAACGGATTGCTTGGAATAATCGGACCCAATGGGGGAGGAAAGACCACATTTCTCAAAGTGCTCCTGGGGCTCTTGAAGCCTTACAAGGGCAGTGTGAAGCTCTTTGGGAAACCTCCCGAGAAAAGCAGGGAGCTTGTAGGCTATGTCCCTCAATACAAAGGGTTTGACTTTGATTTTCCAATTAGCGTCTGGGAAGTTGTGCTTACGGGCAGGATGAGCCATACGGGTTTTCTGAAAAAGTATAGGGAAGAGGACAGAAAAGCTGCTGAAGATGCCCTGAAGACGGTAGAGATGTTCCAGTACAGAGACAGGCAGATCGGGCAACTCTCTGGCGGGCAGCGGCAAAGGGTCTTCATTGCACGGGCTCTTGCTACAAACCCTAAACTCCTGCTTCTGGACGAACCCAATTCTGGGCTTGACCCTCATATGCAGGATGAACTTTACCGCCTGCTGGATAGGCTCAAGCATAAGATGGCTATTATCATGGTTACTCACGATCTGAGTGCTGTTTCGATTTATGTTGATAAAATAGCTTGCTTAAACCGCAAACTCCATTACCATAACTCCAGGGAAATCCCGGTTGAAGACCTGGAAGCCACCTACCAGTGCCCCGTCGAACTAATTGCTCATGGTATGCCTCACAGGGTGCTGAGTAACCATGAGGGAAATCCCTGAAGACCAAGTTGGTTGAAAAACGAGGGAGAAACAAAGATGTTTGAGCTTCTGCAATACAGTTTTATCCAGAATGCCCTTGCAGCTGCAGTTCTTGCAAGCATAGCCTGTGGGATTATTGGGGTCTACGTTGTCGTCAAAAAAATAGTCTTCATTAGTGGTGGAATAGCCCATGCTTCCTTTGGGGGCATCGGGCTGGGTTATTATCTTGGAGTCAACCCCATGTACGGGGTTCTTCCCTTCAGTCTGATTTCGGCTCTTATAATGGGAACCGTAAGCAAGAGGTCTAAAATTCCGGAAGACAGCGCTATAGGCATACTCTGGTCGCTTGGAATGGCGCTTGGGATAATTTTTGTCTACCTGACCCCAGGCTATGCCCCTGATCTTATGACCTACCTTTTTGGAAACATTTTGACAGTACCTCGCTTTGACCTTTACTTTATGCTGGCTCTTGATATCCTGATAGCATGTGCAGTTTACCTGTTTTATAAGGAGTTCCTTGCCCTCTCTTTTGATGAAGAATTCACAACTGTGCAGGGCCTTCCTACAGAAAAGCTTTACCTTTTCCTGCTCTGTATTATTGCCTTGACAATCGTAGTTCTTATTAAAGTCGTAGGAATTATTCTTGTGATCGCCCTTCTTACCATTCCTGCTACCCTTAGTCGGAAATTCACTCATAACTTGAAGCAAATGATGCTGATTTCCATAGTCTTCGGAACTGTGATCAGCGTCACTGGAATAGGCCTTTCGTATGCTCTGGATGTCCCATCTGGTGCAACGATTATTCTTGTACTGAGTCTTGTATACGGACTTACAGCTTTCGGGATGGAGTTACTTGAGAATAGAAGAAGCTCCGGGGATTTAGAGAAATCCTGAGCCTATGTTCGATATATGATGTGGAAATTTTAGCGAAATCGAGAACTAATTCTCTCGTAATTATATTTATGGCGTCTTATTAAGACAAAATTTTATATATAGTGAGATATAAGAGCCTAATCGTTTAATAGATTTTATTTTATAGAATCCCAGGACTAAATCTCTCAGCTGGATTCGAAAAGAAAAACGGAATCTGAAGCATCTAACCCATGTGCGTAAAACCGCTTCGAGTGGGGGAGCGACGGATACGCTGGCAAGTTAACATACTGGATTTATCTGGAGCCACCCTATGCAGATCCAGTAAATGTATCTAAAAGCCACCCCAAACAAGTGACTGAACCCGTTATTAAGACGGAACCACCAGACTATTTATTGAAACAGAATGCCACATCAGGGTGATAAAATGGATCGTGATACAACCCGGGATCAAGATATAGAAGAAAAAGAATCTTTTGACGGAAAATACCTCGGCCTTCCGGATATCCCCCTTCCGGAAACTGATAATGTGCTATATTCAATCCTTAACTCCTTAAACCAGAATATTGCAGATTTTCACACTTTTGTGAAATTTAACCCCTATCTGTCTGAGGATCACCTGAACGTTGAACTGCTTAAAAGAAGCATGGGTATCCACAGGGACTTTACAGCCCTGTTCCTGCACACCAAAGAGGAAATGGTATTAACTTACCCTGAATTTATAGAAAAAATAGAAAAACAGTTGTTTAAGGGGAATGTAGGTACCAACTGCATAAAATATACTCAGAAATTATGTGTATCAATAAGCGACTATAAAATTGCCCTACACAGAGAAGGCTATCTGCCTGATCTGAGAAGACAGTTACCGTTAGTTGATCTGTAATTATCCGATAAAAGCCGGATATCGCCAGCTGATATGATTATCCGGTAAAAGCTGGATATCGTCAGCTGATATATGATCATACAGTAAAAGCCAGATCAGCTGATTATGATCATCCGATAAAAGCCGGATATCGTCAGCTGATATATGATCATCCAGCAACTTCCTTTTTTCTATAAGTTACTCTTTTATGATTTAGGAAGGTTTAAACTTACATATTTTAAAAATGTTGTAGAAGCTGTAAAAAGACCTGGGAATTTATTAGTCTTAACAACTAAAGGTGTTTTCAGGCCTGGTTTTTCTTACGTGGAAGGAAATTTTCTTTATTGTTTATTCCTAAACTTTTAATATATTTTACGGTACTTCCAAAACCTTATATTTAATTTTCAGTACATCCGTAAGTTTATATTACTCAAAGATATCTGGATTGCAAGGCATCTGTGAAAAAAACGGTGTCTTTGAAAAACGGTCTTTTTAAAAAACGGCATGCGAAAAACGGATTTATTAAAAAACGGTCTACGAAAAACGGTACAAAAAACGGCATTTAAAACAGATGCCTATTTATATTTGATACGAATCTATTCTTATTTATCCTAATCTTTACCATTTTTTTCTTATTTATCCTAATCTTTACCATTTTTTTCTTATTTGTCTTAATTTTTACCATTTTTTTCTTATTTGTCTTAATTTTTACCATTTTTTTCTTATTTGTCTTAATTTTTACCGTTCCTTTTCTAATTTATCTCAAAAATTTTTCTCATTCTCTGTTCTATATTTCTCACTTTGACGTTTAATGTACTTAAGTTTTAAATTTAGGTTTACCTTTAATCTGTATCTAGAGCGTCTCTATACAATATCTTATTGGCAATAAAATTACACAGGTTAATGTTTTTTGGCTTGAGATCTCACAGGACCATTTATTCAAGAAGTTCGGGTTTAAAAACATAATTTAAATATATAGACAGTCTACTTTTAGAGTATTCTCTACAGATACTTAACGGTGGAATTTAAATCGTTCAAGTCTTCGGGTATTCGGGCGCTGAGAAAAGTTTAATCGAAATTGCCAGAGAACTAGGTTTTCAGTTTAGATGCTTTGATGATATATCCAAAGAGGAAAAACATCTTAAAAACCAGTACAGGTTGAGATATTCGGCTGAATATGATAAAATTGAAACTGAAATAAGAGAACTAGAAGCCGAAATAGGTAATCTTGAAAGAGAGATAGAATCAAGGTCGTTCGAAATTAAGAACAATATTAGTCAGAGGATAGAAGATCTCGAGAGTGAGATATATGAGCTCGAGAATATCAGATTTAGCCTGAGTTCATTATTTTCGTACTTAAGAGCTAAATTAGCCTTATATAATAAGACAATCCTCATTCAGGATTTGAGGCTCAATCCTCAAAAAGAAATCAATAAATTGCTTCGAGAAGAATACTCTGAGTTCCAAAACTTGAATAACAGATATGCCTATTTAAAAAGTAACAAAAATGAAGAGATAAAAAGGCGGCTACAGCCTCTTTCTGAGAACCTTGAGAAGATAAACAAATCAAAAGTACCAATGAATATAAAGGTGCAATTGGAGAGCTTGAGGTAATCAAAAACCTTGAAAATTTATCTGAGAGTTATTTCTTACTTAACGATTTATTTCTGGAGCTTGATGAGTACATAACTTTTCAGGGCTCGAAACTAAAATCAGCCCAGATTGATCATCTGGTTGTGGGTCCAACTGGAGTCTATGTCATTGAGGTAAAGAACTGGAGTTATGAATATATCCAGAAAGTATTCAGAGAGAACTCCTATACACCTTACGATCAAATTCAAAGAAGCAGTTACCTTACTTACAGATATCTGAATAATCTTAAATACGGGAATATGCTTCAAAAAATTTACTTCCGATTTGCAAAAGGCGAGATAAAGGTAAGGTCAATAATAGCTGTCACTGGTGCAGACATTCCCTATATAAAAGAAAAACATACGGCTGTAGTGCGTTCAAACGAGTTAAGTGACTACATAAAAACAGGCTATCAAATTCTTTCTCCTGATGAAGCCCGCGAGATTGCCGAAAAACTAAGCTATCGAGTTCTATAATTCCTTAACTGAAAACGAAGAAAACGATGCCGATTTCAGAGTAAAAACAAAATTAAAAAAGCAGAACTTCAGTTTTCACTGAAGCCCGAAGTATTTTATGTTCCAGTCTGCCATCGCCTGAATTTTCTTTATTTCTTCGTCTCCGCCTTCCATGGTGAAGAGATGCTTGAACCTTTTCTGGGTCTTGAGGTACTCTTCAACCGGTCTTGGGTTCTTGACTTTTCTGACCTGTGTAATTTCCCCGTTTTCCATTTCGTACATAGGCCAGAGGCAGGTTTCGACTGCTAGTTTGGCGATTTCAAGGGTCTTTGAGGTGTCAAAGCCCCAGCCTGTTGTACAGGGGGCGTGCGCGTGGATGTAGGTCGGGCCAACGATTTCGGTAGCTTTCTTGACTTTACGCATCATGTCTCTCGGGAAACCTATCGAGGTTGTGGCTACATACGGGGAGCCGTGGGCTGCCATAATGGCAGCCATATCTTTTTTGGGGCGTGGGTTACCAAAGGAAACTTTTCCTGCCGGACTTGTTGTTGTGCTGGCATCATAGGGAGTCCCACTGCTGCGCTGAATCCCGGTGTTCATGTAGGCTTCGTTGTCCATACAGACATAGGTGAAGTCATGCCCTCGCTCAAAAGCGCCTGATAAGGCACCAATTCCGATGTCCATAGTCGAACCGTCGCCTCCAATTGCTACAATCTTGGTATTGTTCTTTCTTCCCAGGGCTTTTAACGCAGCTTCAATCCCAGAGGCAACTGCGCCTGCGTTTTCAAAGAGGGAGTGGATCCAGGGAACCTGCCAGGAAGAATTCGGGAAAGGTGTGGACATTACTTCAAGGCAGCCTGTAGGGTTAACTACAATGGTGTCAGGACCTGAGCCCATAAGTGTGAATTTCGCAGCAAAGGCATCACAGCAACCTGCGCAGCCGCTATGCCCTGAGCTGATGTATGTTTTTGGTGCGGTTTTGCTCATAGCAACTCCTCCTTAAGATCCAGGAACTGGCTTTCAACTGTAATCCCGGTCTTTGCAACTTTCTTGGTTTCTTCAATAATCTTTGCAATGCTTTCTGCGCGTATGTCCCGACCTCCGTGGCCGACTGTGTAACCAGTTAAGGGTACACGGACCTTGCTGTTATAGAGGCAGGACTTGGTTTCGGTAAAGAGGGCACCTTCATTTGTGCCTATGGAGATATTTTTATCAAGTACGACAACAGCATGTGCGTTCTTAACGGCTTCTCTAATCTGCTCCTTGGGGAAAGGTCTGAAGGATCTTACCTTTAAGACGCCGATCTTTTCTCCTCTTGCCCTGTATTCATCAACAACGTCCTTAACAGTCCCGAGAATAGAACCCATAGACATGACGATAATCTCAGCATCATCAAGCATGTATTCGTCAATAAGTCCTCCGTGGAATCTGCCAAAGACTTCCTCGAACTCCTTGGCCACAGCCTCGATTTTCGGAAGAGCTTTCTGCATTGCCTGTTCCTGAAGATACCTGAACTCTTCATAAGTATCCGGGGTTGCAAAGGCTCCGAAGGTCTTGGGGTCTTCAGGGTCAAGAATATTTTCAGGCTGGAAAGCAGGAAGGAAATCATCGGTCAATTCCTGTTCGAGCAGGACAACAGGTTCGTAAACATGAGACAGGATAAAGCCGTCCATGCAGACCATGCCTGGAAGCATGATATCATTGTCTTCTGCGATCTTGTAAAGCTGGGGCAGGGTGTCAGACGCTTCCTGAACATCTTCTACATAGAGTTGCATCCAGCCTGTGTCCCTCTGGGCAATCGCATCCTGGTGGTCGTTCCAGATATTGATCGGTGCGCCTACTGCCCTGTTAGCCACAGTCATTACAATGGGTAGCCTCATTCCCGAGGCATTAAAAAGCACTTCGTGCATAAGCAGAAGTCCCTGGGAAGTTGTGGCTGAATATGTTCTTGCGCCGACTGCCGATGCACCTATAAGGGCAGAGATTGCCGAGAACTCAGATTCCACATTAATGTACTCACAGTTGGGAATTTCCCCATCTGCTATGAACTGAGCCAGGTTTTCAACAATATGAGTCTGGGGAGTAATCGGATAAGCTGAGATTACGTTTGGACGGCAGATTTTTGCAGAATGAGCCACAGCATAGGAACCTTCCACAACCACCATTTTTTTCTTGTAAGCTGGGTCAATCATTATTTCTCCTCCAGTATCATTTCAATTGCATCCGCAGGACACTCATTTGCACAGATGCCGCAACCCTTGCAATAATCATAATCGTATTCAAAAAAGCCGTCTTCCCTGGGTTTGACAGACATATCAGGGCAGACAATCTCACAGATTCCGCACTTGGTGCATTTTTCATAAATATAAACAGGACGGAAATTTCTCCAGCCACCGGTTTTGTTTTTAAGGGTTGAACCAGGCTTACAGACTCTGCAGCGTGTAATGTTTAAACCCGTTTCTTCTTTTTCCTCGGTTTTCAGAACTTCAGGACGTATTTTACGATCTTGCTCAGATCCGTTACTCATGCTTCTTCCCCCCTGATAAGCTTATAGGCCTTCTGAATGGCGTTTGCATTCTTTTCTCCAACTCTTCCAGGAAAACGAGCCTTTATTGCATGCTGGATAGATTCAACATTGATCTCACCTGTTGCACCCGCAAAAGCACCGAGGAGGACGGTGTTCACAATGGGGACACCTATAATGTCCATTGCCACCTTTGTGGCATCCACGGTCATGACCCTGGCTTTTGTATTGAGTTTCAGGCTTTCCGGCGCTTCGGTTGTGTTAATAATAATTATCCCATCATCTTTTATCCCGCTTGCAACGTCAACAGTCTCAAGCAGAGTTGCATCCTGGACAATAACATAATCAGGAGTATAAATCTGGCTTCGAAGCCTGATAGGGTTATCGCTAATCCTCGTGAATGCCTGCACCGGGGCACCTCTACGCTCTACCCCAAAAGCGGGGAAGGCCTGGCTGAACTTTCCATCTTCAAAAGCTGCAACGGAAAGCAGTTCAGCCGCGGTAACAGAACCCTGGCCTCCTCGACCGTGTATTCTGATTTCCTTCATCTGGATTCTCCTTTTTAATGCGGTTTTATCTATCGTTTTTCTAATGTTTTTCTGTATTTTTGCTGTTCTCGGCAGTCTGTTTGGCAAGTCTTAATTAGCTGTATAGCACACTGCTAGTAATTGAATATTAATCGAGTTAACCTAATATTATTCAATTTATTAACCTGTCAGACACTACAGATAGTATATGCATCTGTTTCTTTCCTCAGGCACTCGCACTAATACTGTAATATACTGTTATAATAATGCACATGCAGGTTCAGGTATCAAAATCCTGGGTGGCAAATTGTTAACCTGCGTCTCCTTCATTAAGTTATAGTTAATATTGAAAGCATTTATTTTCAATTTTGAGTTCACGCCGTTTTGTGCCTGATAGTTCATGGATAATAATGTAGAATATTATTAGGTTTTCGGTGAAATGAAAGAAATTCTTTATATATATTTCTAATCTATAATTATTTTTTTAGCGTAGTATATTATTATTTTTCAGGTTAACCTGCTTCCTGTATTTGTTTTGTCGCATTATAACTGTAAACAAATATCCCTTTAAAAAATATGAGATATTTTATTATTTCGGCTGAGAGAGATCTTTTATTAGCCCAATTAACGCCTTTCCATCCTTCAGATTATTAACCTTTTCCCTGATCTGCCGCGAGCCGCGCAGCCCTTTTGTAAACAAGTGGGTATGCATTCTTACATTTGTGGATGAACAGAGATTATATTCTTCAAGTAAGGCAACATAGATCTTGAAATCCTCCAGTTTGTCGTACCTGCCTATCAACTTCCAGCTTTTCCCCGGTCTCCAGATAGTGCCTTATTCTTTTAAAAATAAAGAGATTTCCCATTGCTGCACGCCCGATCATAAGCCCGTCACAACCTGTAAAATCAAGTGCCGCTTCGGCAGATTCTTCATCCCTTATGTCACCGTTTGTAATAACTGGAATAGAAAGCTCATGTTTGACCGCTCTGATCAATGTAAGGTCCGAACTTCCGGAGTACATCTGCTCTGCCCTCCTGCCGTGCACTGTAAGAGCTGAAGCTCCAGCTTTTTCGATAAGGCGTGCAATTTCAAGGTTTTTCTCTTCCCAGTGTAGGTAAGGTCAGCTCCATTCTGCCTGCAGAGTAGCCTGAAAGCCAGATTTGTCACATCCGCCATAGGCGCAAGAAGAAGGTTCCCAGGAGTTTCGGTATTGCCGATTTTTAATTTATTGAGTTTCATTTTTCCGAAAGCTTTTAACTGTTTTTTGATCGTATTTCATTTGTTTTTCTAATTGTTACTTTCTAATTATTAGGTAGCTGTTTTTCAAGCTATTACTCTGACTGCTTTCTCATTCCCTTCCTTTATTTATCTGTTTTGGAATTGCTTCCTTCCCAGGGATTGAAATCCATATTTTTTCTGTAATTTATGAAATTTTATTGAAATTTATCAGAGTTCTTCGGCTTTTTCAGCTTTTCTTGATTTTGAGGCTTTGTTCTGACCTTTTGATACTCCATATAATTCATCAAAAGTTCTACTCTGATCTGGTAAAGCCCAAAAATCTGCATAAATTCTGACAAAATTCCTGCAACTGGTTAGCTTCAGAAAACAAAAACAGGATGCTGAACGGGCTGGTTAAGAAAATAGGCTAAGAAAGCTAAAAATAAGAGGTTGAGCAGCCATAAACCTGCTCATGAGAAGAAAAGCCTGACATATCCCACATAAGGGATCCTGTACTGTGCAGTACCTATAATCCACTCATCTTTTACAGGCATTTCGTAGCTTATCTGTCCTTCCTGGTCAAAGTGAGTATTGGTTATAACATTATCTCCTTTGGTAATATAGCCGGAATACGGAGCAATGGGACCGTTCTCCCACATAGGCTCTCCGGCATCCACTCTGTACATAGCTCTATGAATTATCGGGGTTACCCCTTCCTCTCCATATGGACGGTAAAGGATCACATCTCCATAATCCTCAAAAGACATATAGCCTGTATTTTTGCCTTCCTCATTCGTGATAATATCCACTCTATCGGCGCTTTTGATAAAAATAATGTCTCCTACCTGCATATGCGGTTCCATACTCCCCGACTCCACCGCAACCATAGGAGTCCAGAGTCCGAATGCCAGCTTGGAAAAGACCATGAAAATGATCAGGACAGCTACAACAGACAGCAAGTCCTTTCCAAGGGAAACCCAGGGGTTTTCCTGTTCCTGGACACTGTTTTCCTTATTAATCTCTCTCATAATCAGCCTTTATTCTTTTGATTTCATTCTTAGGGCGCTGCATTATAGTTCATTCGACTTTATGTTTAATCCGAATATTCGGTTGAAATTTATTTGATTGAACCTTGTAACCTCAGGGTCATAATAAGATCTTCAGGTATCTAATGCAGCTGCAGAACCATTTACAGTTCTACACTCTACTGTTCTGACTTATATAAAGTTAGTCAAAAATTAGTTACTGGATCTTCTCAGTAGATTTACTCAAGATTTGTTTTTATTGTATATTAATTTTCAATTAACTTTTCCATTATTCAATATTTACCGTTTATAATATTTTGTATTTCTGGCTCTGTAGAAAACCTACTTAATCGTCATTAATAGACTTAAAGTTCTCAGCAAAATTGAATCAGGCAATTCAGTTTTAATTTGTTAAGATTGGTTATTTCAGAGGATTTCTACAGAGCCGTATTTCTATATAAATAATAAACAGATTTATTCAATACACAGGAATCAGCATTCATTACATAACAGATAAGAATTGAGATCCATCTGCGACAAGTAAGAATTGAGATTCTTTCTACAGCAAGTAAGTATTGGAACCAGTTTTACATAAATCAGAACTGACATCTGTTCTGGAATAGACAGGGATTAATAAGTATAAGTATTCTACCGGAACATATAAAAGTTTCATAAGGTTCTTCTTTATAGTAATGAATTAAATTTATCATATTATTCTGCATCTTATTAGTTTTTATATGTTAAGCAGGCTTTTGCTTTAATCTCTTCAGTTCAAAAGTGAGACTGGCTCTCATGCCAGACCAGGAATGAGAGATCCGGAAAAATTCTAATAGTCAGAAAGGGCAGGTCGAAATTATGGAAAGAAGTAATATTATAAGGGCTGTTATGGAAAAAGCATATCAGATCAGCCCTGAAGCTGTAGAACTTATCTATTCCAGCGACACTCCCGAAGACCTGCTCGAATATGTCCTCTCAACTGTAAATGATTCTGTTATTGTCATAGGGATCGAAGATATAGATCTTCAAGGCTTTGCTGTTTCCAGAAAGGCTTCAAAACTGATTTACACAGGAAATAAAGAATGCCCTGATTTCGAAACTTCTTCAGAATTAGAACTTATTTCTCCTTCCGAGCCTGTTACCTTCCCAGATCCTGATTCTATTATTGTAAATCCTGATCCGGCTGTAGAATCATCTCAAAACCCTGTCTCTGATGCTATTTCAGTCCCAGATGTTATTCCAGGCTCGGTTCGGAATATGGATTATGAACCGGTTCCAGGTACTCCACCAGATACTTTTAAATCTGAGGAAGTACCGCCTTCTTATCTCGTTTCAAACTCCCCTTCTGCAGCAAAGACAGCACCTCCTATTTTTTCTTCTAGTTCATCCCAGGCTATAAACAGTTTAGCTTCTTCTTTTTTTGGGCAGGAGAACTCTCTTCCCTCTCCTTCAAATCGAATTTTCAGGGAAGAGCTATCTTCCTCCACTCCTGGCAGCGGGCTATTCTCCGACTCCAGAAATGAATACAAAAGTTACCCGGGCAGAAATCCCGTAACCGTAATTTCCGATATAACAGGGCACTCCACCTGCGTTGGAGAGTACATGCAGTTTGTGCAGTATTTCAGGGACAGATATAGCAGGCTTTCGGAGATTATCCGCGGAAGAATCAATGCACGTCCAATCGAAAGTTTAAAAAGACGAAATTTCCGCAGAGGAGGAGACAGAAATTCTGAAGAAATCTCGATCATAGGTATGGTTTCGGATATCAGTAATACAACCAATGGCCACAAAATTCTGTCTCTGGAGGACCCAACAGGTTCTTTTTCAGTTCTTATTCGAAATTCCGATAAGGAGCTATTTGAGCAGGCCTCAAGAGTTCTTCTTGATGAGGTCATAGGGGTAACGGGTTCGGTAACAAATGATGGAAGCCTTATGCTCGCTACAAAGCTAATACAACCCGATGTCCCGAATAATATTCAGCGCAGAACCGGAAGTCATGGAAAAGCTGTCCTGATTTCGGATGTGCATGTGGGCAGTTCCCAATTTCTGGAAGACGCCTGGCTGGATTTCCTGGACTTTCTGAAAGGAGAATCGGATTTAGAAAGTATGCGGGAGCTTGCAGCCAGTATCCGTTATGTTGTTGTTGCAGGAGACCTTGTTGATGGAATAGGGATCTATCCTGACCAGGAAATGGAACTGGACATCCTGAATGTCTATGAGCAGTATAGGAAAGCTGCCGATTATATCAGGGAAATTCCAGAACATATTCGCGTAATAATAAGTCCGGGCAACCACGATGCTGTTCGTCAGGCAGAACCTCAGCCCGCCCTGCCGGAAAGTATTCAGGCAGATTTCCCTGAGAATGTTATTTTTGTTGGCAATCCTGCGCTTGTGGAGCTTGACGGCGTTCAGATTCTTATTTATCACGGCAGGTCAATTGACGATCTTGTTGCGAGTATACCCGGAGTCTCGTATCAGGAACCTGCAGGTGCAGTTCTTGAGATGCTGAAGCGCAGGCACCTTGCTCCTACCTACGGAAGCCGGGTCTCCATATCCCCCGAGAAAAAGGATTATTTTATAATCGATCCTGTGCCTGATATCATCCATACAGGCCACGTTCACACCCTCGGAGTCCAGCGCTATAAAAATGTCCTTCTTGTCAATTCCGGAACTTGGCAGGACCAGACCGAATTCCAAAAGCGTGTAAATCTAGCGCCTGTGCCTGCAAGAGTCCCGATTGTGGATCTAGAAAATTTTGACGTAAAGATTCTTGCTTTTGACTGAGTTTAACTGAATTTAAACCAGACCGAATTCTTTGAACTGCTGGAAAGATACAAACAACCAAAGGTTATTGTTGGTTTATATGGGTTATTGAAGCTATCTGCAAAATTATTTTCCGATCCTTATATATACCACAAAGATTTAATATGCGGAAAGTGCCTATGGAAGAAAAAGAGAGAAATACTGGGGAAGATTTCCCGGAAGTTCAGGAGGAAAATGGTGGTGGAGAGTCTACTTCTCTTCCTTTTGATATCCCTGATTTTAAAACCCTCCTGAAAAAGCAGGGTTACGCTCTAGCAGGCCACCATTCGGCTGTAAAGACCTGCCTCTGGCTCAGACACGCTATGAACGGACAGGGTTCCTGTTATAAATCGAAGTTCTACGGAGTTCAGTCCCACCGCTGCCTTCAGATGACTCCAACGCTTATGTGCAACCAGCGTTGTCTTTTCTGCTGGCGACCAACTGAGGTTCCCGTTCCTGCACCTGAGGAGTGGGATTTACCTGAGAAGATAGTGGAAGAAAGCATTGCCAGCCAGCGTAAGTTGATCACTGGTTATGGTGGTTCTCCGAATGCACTTAAAGAACGCTGGCTTGAGGGCAATGAGCCGAACAATGTTGCGATTTCGCTGTCTGGAGAGCCTACCTTTTATCCTTATCTTCCGGAGCTTATTGAGGAGTACGAAAAAAGAGGCTTTACGACTTTTCTTGTAACAAACGGCACAGTTCCGAGTATGCTTGCAAAAATTTCCCCTTCCCAGCTCTATATGAGTCTCGATGCGCCGGATCTTGAGACCTACCTGAAGGTCTGCCAGCCCAGATCACCTGCGCTCTGGGAAGAGATCAATGAGTCTCTGTCCATAATGAAGCAGAAGAAATTAAGGACAGTCATCCGGACCACACTGGTTAAAGGTGAAAATATGTTCAAGCCTGAGGCTTATGCCAGGCTTATAGAAAAAGCCTCTCCTGACTTTGTGGAGATAAAAGCATACATGCATCTGGGTTTTTCAAGACTCAGGCTTGATCGCTCAGCAATGCCGACTCATGAGGAGGTTCTTGAATTTTCGAAGGAACTTGCAAAACATCTGAGATATGAGATCGCAGACGAATCCGAAATCAGCAGAGTAGTCCTGCTCTCAAAGGATGGGAAAAAGTCTCCTGTTAGAAAGCTTTCCTGCCCTGATTAATTCGTTCTTTAACTTACCTGAATCTCTTAATTGATAACCAGCAATTTATGAGGTCGGATACAGGAAGACTTTTATATGATCATGAATATATAAAATGAGTTAGGAGATAGAAACAAATATAAACTCTGGTTTCAATTAGCATATAATTCCGCCAGGGATTAATCCAATTTTATACTAATTAGATACAGTTTGAGTAAAATTATGTCTCACATCTAGTGATATCACAGAGCACGAAGCAGAACAGGCTTACGCAATCAGGAGCTGTTTTTTACCGGAACTTTGGAGTCTGGCTTTTCCGGAATGCGTACTGTTACTTTTCAGTTTTTCGTGTTCGAAGCGGTTTTTATATTTGGCTTTCGGTTGAGACGGGAACTCGCTGTGTGATTATCATTACAAGTTCTATGAAAACCTTGTTAAGCTAACCGAAAAGCTAAACGAATGACAAACTGAAAAATAAAATTTATCAAGATTCCTTATTAAAAGTTATAATTGATTCAACTTCAAGAAAACTGGAGTTTAAGCAGTTTAAGGCAATCCAATATTCAAGTTTAATCTGCCTTAAATTTATCAAGCTCAATCAAAAAGATATCTCAAATTAATAGTAAAATTAGATAGTAAATTCGATAATGGATTCAATCTCAAATTACCAGAATATCAGATTTTGTTACTATCTTCACGGGGAACTTTTAAAATGACTGAACAATCGGCACATGAGAAATATGAATTTAAAAAGAAGCTTGAAAGCCTGAGGAATAAGAAAGGAAGAAGCACAGAGTTAATTTCGCTTTATATCCCTCCTGACAAGCAGATTTTTGACGTTACAAACCAGTTGAAAGACGAACACGGGCAGGCTGCAAACATCAAATCCAAACTCACCAGAACGAACGTACAGGGAGCTATTGAATCTCTTCTCTCAAGGCTCAGATACCTGGACAAGGTGCCTGAAAACGGAATAGTGTATTTCACAGGAGCTGTGGATATAGGAGCCAACAAAACGAGCATGGAAAGTGAAGTAATCGTCCCTCCGGAGCCCATCACTGTTTATAAATATCACTGTGACTCAAGTTTCTATCTCGAGCCCCTAGAGGATATGCTCAAAGATAAGGGCACTTTCGGGCTACTGGTACTTGACCGCAGGGAAGCTACAGTAGGGCTTCTAGTAGGAAAACGAATCCAGGCTTTACGCAACCTAACTTCTACAGTTCCGGGCAAGCAAAGGAAAGGTGGTCAGAGTGCTCACCGTTTCCAGCAGCTCAGGCTCATTGCTATCCACGATTTCTACAAGAGGATAGGAGATGCTGCAAGTGAGATTTTCCTTGCGGTTGAGCCTAAAGATTTTAAAGGTATCCTGATAGGAGGGCCCTCCCCTACGAAAGAAGAATTCTACGCCGGAGAGTTCCTGCACCATGAACTTATGAAGAAGATCCTTGGACTCTTTGATACGGCTTATACGGATGAATCCGGGCTTTCGGAACTGGTCAATGCTGCCGGAGATAGACTTCAAGATCTTGAGCTCATTGGACAGAAGAATGCTGTCAGGGCTTTCTTCAAAGAACTTATTGCCGATTCAGGCAAAGTAGCTTATGGGGAAACTCAGGTCCGGGCAAACCTTGAGATTAATGCTGTGGATGTGCTTCTGCTTTCCGAGGATTTGCGGGCTGAAAGGGTAACCACCACCTGCAGTGTTTGTGGATATGAAAATAAGTGGACACGGCGCTGGAAGCCCGGAGAACCTGCTCCTACAGCAGGAAACTGTCCGAATTGTGGAGCTTCACTTGAAGTCATAGACGTTACTGATGTTGTGGATGAACTCTCAGCACTTGCTGACAAAAGCAATGCAAAAGTCGTTTTCGTATCTACGGACTTCGACGAAGGCTCACAGCTTATGAACGCTTTCGGTGGCATTGCTGCAATTCTCAGGTACAGTACTGGGGTATGATCTCCCCAGCCTCCTCCCAATACTTTTTATCCAATACTTTTTTAATTAAACCGTCCTTAGGTTATTGATCAAATTAGCAGGTTAAAATTAGCGAATTAAAATTGAAGCTAAAACTAGCAATTGAATTTTAAATTAATTTAATTAAATTATGAGTCAAAACTGTAAACGGAATCTATAAATCAGAATTATCACATAGTTCTCGCACTTTTTACAGGTGATTTGTCTTGTTTCTGGAATTTAAAGCTCAGGCTACATCAATCTTAAAAGACGCTATCCGAAAGGTCGGACTTGAAATCGAAGATTCCGAACTTTATTTCGAGACTTCTTCTCACGCTGACCTTGCAAGCAGAGCCGCTTTCAGGCTGGCAAGCCTGTACAAACAAAACCCGAAAGAGCTTGCGGCCCGTATCGTTTCTGCAATCGAAATTCCAGATGGTTCATATATAGGAGAGATAAATGCTTCTGGCCCTTACATTAACTTTCATGCAGGCAGGCACTATCTGGATAGTACAGTTACCGCAGTTCTGGAAGAGAAAGAGAAATTTGGCTGCGGAATCTCAAAAGGCAAAATCTTACTTGAACATACTTCAGCAAATCCAAATGGGCCGCTGCATGTGGGGCATATTCGAAATTCTATTATTGGAGATACCCTTGCCCGCATTCTCAGGCGAGCAGGATATGACGTTGAGGTACAGTACTATGTCAATGACATGGGCCGCCAGATTGCAGTAGTTTCCTGGGCGTGCGAACGCTTCAAGCTTGATCTTTCCAGAAAACCCGATGCTGCTATTGCCGATGTTTATATAAAAGCCAATACCGAGCTGGACAAAAATCCAGACTATGTAAAGGAAATTGATGCCCTTATGGAAAAGGTAGAAGCCGGGGATGTCAGGACAATAGATAGTTTTGATAAGGCAGTTTCCCTGGCGGTTTCCGGAATTAAAGAGACCCTACTTCGCCTGAACGTTGTCCACGACAGGTTTGTCAGTGAATCAACTTTCCTTAAATCCGGAGCTGTATATGACATCGTAGAGAGGATCAAAGCTACAGGAAGGACAAAAACTGATAAAGGAGCCCTTGTGGTAGACCTTTCAGACTATGGGTTTGAAAAAACCCTTGTTATCCAGCGTTCAAACGGCACTTCCCTTTATACGACCAGGGACCTTGCCTACCACGAATGGAAAGCCAGACAGGCTGACCGCATAATCGATGTTCTCGGAGCTGACCACAAGTTAATCTCAGGCCAGCTCAGGGCTACTCTGAACGCAATTGGGGTCAAGGAGCCTGAAATTGTAATTTTCGAGTTTGTTTCTCTTCCTGAAGGCTCGATGAGCACCCGTCGCGGGCAGTTCATAAGTGCAGATGAGCTCTTTGACAGGGTTACGGAAGCTGCCCTTGAACAAGTGGAAGCTCGCCGCCCTGAAACTTCCTACGAGTTTAAGAAACGAGTTGCGGAAGTAGTAGGAATGGGTGCAGTAAGATACGATATAGTACGGGTTTCACCTGAGAAGTCCACGGTTTTCAACTGGAAGGAAGCTCTTGACTTCGAAAAGCAGGGCGCTCCCTATATCCAGTATTCCCACGCCCGTGCCTGCAGTATTCTCGAGAAAGCAAAAGAAGAGGCAGCCTGGGACCCCTTCATAAAAATTGAGCCTGCTCTGCTTGTCGAGGATACTGAAATCGATCTTATAAAGAAGATGGCAATGTTTGACAGCATAATCGACCTTGGAGCCCGCGAATTGAAACCTCATGTGCTTGCAATTTATGCCCGTGAACTCGCCGATGCCTTTAACCAGTTCTACCGCTTCGTCCCTGTAATTGCTGCTGAGGACGAGAAAATCAGGGCTGCAAGACTGGCCCTTGTGGATTGTGCAAGAATCGTGCTTGCAAACTCGCTTGATACGCTTGGAATCGCAGCTCCTGAATCAATGTAAAGGATAGAATCCAAAAAAAGAAAAATCGAGCTGAAGATTTCTCTATCCTTTTTTCTTTTCTTCTTATTGTTTCCTTAGTTTACTTTCTTACTCTACTATTTGAGTATGATTCAGATACTTCTTGATGTCGTCTGGACTACTAGCTGGTGAAAAACTCATATCTGCTCCCATATAGAGGAATTTGAGAAAAATATAAAATCTTTGCAGCAAAAATAACAGTTTATAACTACTGCTGCTTGATATTATGACCACGATAAACGAAGCTTTTCGGATGTTCTTGGATGAACAGGAAGCCAGCTTGAAGCCTGACGTCTTCCTGGATCTTGAGGACGTGATCCTTCTCTATGAGGAATTTCTGGAATTCAGTGCCGAAGATTCCTTTTCCGAGGAAGACAGAGAGCTTTACGATGTCCGACACGAACACGAGAATAAGAGTTACTGCGATATTTTCGGCCCTGAGCATCTTACCCCCTACGGAATTAAGAGTTTTCTCGATGATTACGTAGTTGAGGTTGGAGGAGGCAAGAAGTTAGTTGGAACAGCTGCCAGAGTCCTGGAAAAATTCTTTGAGTGGGCTCTGGAAAAAGATTTAATCGACGAGAAAGCTTTTGAAGTAAACAGCGAGCTTCTCAGGAAATATAAGAAAAAGTATTGAGTAGCATAAGAAAAGGTATTGAGTAGCATAAGAAAGGGTATTGAGTAGCTTGAGAAAGATGGATATTTACAAATAGAGCTGTTTATAATAAAAATCTGCTTTTCTCCTTTACTTTGAATTTTTACTCAAGTTAATTCCAATACTTATAATACTTGATACTGTCTTACATAGCAGGTATGCAGGACATTATTTTTATTGATGGAGGCAGCCTTCCCACGCCAGAGGGCACTACAAGGGAATGGGTAAAGACTGCGGCTGAGAATAGGGATGAGGATGAGAAACTTTTTTCCGTGATAAGGGAAGCTTTCCGGAGGAAAATCGATGTGGGAGTGCATGTGCCCACTTATCCTCAGTTCAGGGATATGATAGGGCAGTTCCTTGATATCATCAAAGACGAAAAGAACTGTTATGAGCCATATGTACTCAAAGAGGAAAATGCAAAAATCCTCGAACTGGAGATAATCGACGAAGTTGCGAAGCAGTACAGGGAAGAAACAGGAGAAACGCTTGAAGTCAGGGTTTGTGTCGCAGGTCCTACAGACCTCTACCTTCAGGCTTTCGGGGAAACGGATTATGCCGATGCGTATCACGTTCTTGCGCTGGATATTGAAGATTTCATAAAGCAGGCATTCGTGGCTGCGAAGAATTTCAAAATAAAGGTTATAGCCCTGGATGAGCCAAGTCTAGGGATAAATGACAGAATCCAGTTTTCTGATGCTGATATTGTATCTGCTCTCACCGTTGCTTCGGCTTATGCAAGAAAGCAGGGGGCAGATATGGAAATTCACTTGCATTCCCCGCTAAAATATAAGCTTGTTTGCGAGACGCCTATCAATGTTATAGGTTTTGAATATGCGGCAAGTCCTTCCTATCTGAGCCTTCTGGATAAGCAAGTGCTTGAGGACTCAAATACTTACATCAGGCTTGGTGTCTCAAGAACCGATATCTCCAGCCTTATAGGCATTGTTAATGAAACATACGGGGTCAATGCCTGGAAAGACAGGGAATATATGCAAAAAATCGTTACAGATCTTGAAACCCCTAAGGTTGTAAAAAAGAGGCTTGAAACAGGTTACTCCGTGCTTGGAGACCGGATAAAGTATGCAAGTCCGGACTGTGGGCTGGCTTTCTGGCCGGATCAGGAGCTTGCTTTTAAGCTGCTTGAGAATACCGCAAAAGGTGTCAATGAATTTAATGCAGAAAATATAAGGTAGGAAGAATAACCTTTTCCTGAATAATTTAATAGCCGGACGAAAACTGGTTTCTTAAATTTTTCATTTTATTTATTTGATTTTTTCTTTTTCTAGCATTGTTTCCTTTTTTATTTATTCAATTTTTCTTTTTTTACAGCATTGTTATCTTTTTATCTATTCGGTTTTTTCCTTTTCTATCAGTATTTTTTTCTATATTTTTACTTTTTTTCTGTCTTTCCAATAACGCTAAATCCTTACAGGTCTACTAAGAGGACATGGAAGAAATCATCTTTGACGATATTGGAAGTTATCCCCTTCCTGAAGGAGTTAGTAAGGAATGGATCCAAGATGCCTTTAAAACAAGAGAAGAAGATGAGAAACTCTTTACGGTTATCAATGATGCCTTTCAGCAGAAAATAGATGCAGGTGTGGATGTTCCTACCTATCCACAGTATCAAGATATGAACGAGCAATTCCTGAAGGTTATCAGGGATTCTAACTGCTGTGATAGCCCTTTTGAGGTGAAACTTGAATGCGCCAGGATTGAGGAACTTGAGGCCATAGAGAAGGTTGCAAAAGCCTATAAAGGGCAGTTTGGAGAGAAACTTAAGGCCCGGATCTGTGTAACCGGTCCGACCGAACTTTATCTGAAAGAATTTGGAGGCACACAGTACACGGATATTTATTCTCTTTTTGCAAAAAGCGTGAACAATTTCGTTAGAAATTCCATGAGATCTGCAAAAAATTTCAAGATAACAACGGTTTCTATTGATGAGCCAAGTATCGGGTTGAATCCCGAGATAACTTTTGATGAAAATGATATTATCTTGGCTCTTACCAATGCCTCAAAGGCGGCAAGTAAATGGGGAGCCGATGTAGAGATTCACCTTCACTCTCCTCTCTACTATAATCTTGCCTGCGAAGCTCCCACAATAAACGTTATAGGAGTAGAATCTGCAGGCACGCCTTCCTATCTGGAACTGATAGACAGGCAAATACTGGAAGACACGGATTCTTTCCTGAGACTCGGGATTGCAAGAACTGATATCTTCACTCTGGCAGGAATCCTTAATGAAATGTACTGTACCAATGTCTGGAAAAACCAGAAATATCTTTCGGAGATTGTTAGCCAGCTTGAGACCCCGGCTACTATAACCAAGAGGCTCAGGGTCTATTACAGGCGCTTTGGCAATCTAATAAAATATGTGGGTCCTGACTGCGGGTTGGGCTCCTGGCCTAACCAGAGGATGGCTTTTATCCTGCTTTCCAATGTAGCTCAGGGTATAAAAGATTTCAGGGACTCCCTCTAATCCTGAACTCTTTAATTAGCTTTTATATGAAATAAATTTCAAAAATTCCTGTATTGAAATGTTTGCAGCCTGAGATATCAGGCTCCATTTTTCTTTCCAGTGGAAGTTACACTAAGTACAGGATTTCTTAAAAAATAGCCGACAGATGTCGAAGCACAATGGAAACAAAGGGGTAATTTTTATTATTTATTTTTATAATTATTTTTCCCCGGGTTTTATTCGTCTCTACTTATCTCTTTTAATCATTTATCGAGTCTCCCATGCCTTCTATCGATATCGTCCATTATATCCAGCATCTTTCTAATAGCAGTTCGGATGGCGTCAGACTGGCTGACAAACTTCTTGTTATCTCCTACATGCCTGTTAAGGTCATCCAGAAGCTCCTGAGGAATTTCAACGCTTACTTTTGGCATTAGAGTTGCACCCATTCAGATTTTTATGCATTGAAGTTGATTGAGCAATTAATTTATTTCTAAATATATTGCTCTTTTAATGAGATAAGATCGAATAAACCTGCTTAATGAGTTGTTGAGTTGAAAATTCGACTATTGGAATGAACAGATTTACTATTCATGATCATATGCCCTTTAATATTTTACCTGCACCAGACGATATGATATCTGGACACTGTATTATCTCACTGAGAAAAAACCTAATAAAATGCAGGCTTTTAAAGCGGAATTTCAATAAAAAAGATGATAGTAGCGGGCCCGAAGGGATTTGAACCCCCGGCCTATGGATTAAGAGTCCATCGCTCTGCCTGACTAAGCTACGGGCCCACGCATTGTTATTCTCACTGAATGAGCGACTCTCAAAATGTATCTTTAAATATTTATAAGTTTCGGCACAGGCTTTTATCTCTCAAATCTTTCCGAAATTGAATCCGAATCTATAGAACTTGTTTAGATTTCTCAGGAAAAGTTGCTTTACAGAAATTTTTACCTTTAACAGATAAATATCTTTTATTGTAATCAATTTTATTTTTTATAGGAATTGACCTTACTAAGTATCTTTGAGATTGAAAATCAGAAGTCTGAAAACCATGCACATTATATTTTCCTAACTTTATTATTTTTCTTTTTTTAGAGATATTAATGCAAAACGTTATATACAAGCGAATATGAGTATGACCAATTAATTGACTTATCCGAAGCTCTGTTGGGGATTAGTTAATCAAATAGATTAAGTAGAATTTGTACTTCCTGAATTTGGGTTCTCAAGTTTGGCTTGTTAAGTACTTTTTTACTCTTTTCTGTCGATAGAGCTTTCTTAAGCTGATTAATAGAAGTTAAAGGAATGAATGTAATGTTTAAAGATGAACATACTTCTGTGCCCGTTGAAGAGGGCGAAACCTACGATGTAACTATTCAGGATATTGCTCGCCTGGGAGACGGCATTGCCCGTATCGAAGGTTTTGTAGTTTTTGTCCCGAACACCAGTGTTGGCGATGAAGTCCGGATTAAAGTCGAAAGAGTGCTTCCCAAGTTCGCATTTGCAAGCGTTGTCGAGTAAATGCAGGGAAATAAAATAATCATATTAAATTAAGGTAAATTAAAGGAATGGTTTTCATGTTTAGAGAAGAAATTCGCTCAATCCCTGTCGAAGAGGGCGAAGTTTACGATGTAACAATTCAGGACATTGCTCGTCAGGGAGATGGCATTGCTCGCATTGAAGGTTTTGTAGTCTTTGTCCCGGGCACTAAAGTTGGTGACGAGGTTCGGATTAAAGTCGAAAGAGTACTTCCCAAGTTCGCATTTTCAAGCATTGTCGAGTAAATGCAGGGAAATAAAATAATCACATTAAATTTAAGGTAAATTAAAGGAATGGTTTTCATGTTTAGAGAAGAAATTCGCTCAATCCCTGTCGAAGAGGGCGGAGTTTACGATGTAACAATTCAGGATATCGCTCGTCAGGGAGATGGCATTGCTCGCATTGAAGGTTTTGTAGTCTTTGTCCCGGGCACTAAAGTTGGCGATGAAATCCGGATTAAAGTCGAAAGAGTACTTCCCAAGTTCGCATTTGCAAGCGTTGTCGAGTAAGTGCAGGGAAATAAATTAACTTTAGTTAAGTTATTGGGAATGATTTTTATGTTCAGAGACGAAAGCAGCTCTGTTCCTGTTGAAGAAGGCGAAGTCTACGATGTAACAATTCAGGATATCGCTCGTCAGGGAGACGGTATTGCCCGCATTGAAGGTTTTGTTATCTTTGTCCCGGGTACCAAAGTTGGCGATGAAGTCCGGATTAAAATCGAAAGGGTTCTCCCCAAATATGGTTTTGCAAGCATCGTTGAATAAACAGGATGCTCCAAATGAAAAAAGCAAGACTGAAGAATCAATAGTTCTTCAGTCTTTTTATCATTCATCTTATTATTCCAGTCTCTTTACCATTCATCTTATTAATTAATCTCTGGAACTTTAAGGCTTGGAATTACTTTTCTTTAATCTGTTCCTTGTTTTGATATAATTAGATATTCTCAGTATATTTGATCTATTGTATTGTTTTCAATTCTTTTTGACCGGACCGTTTTTTGCTCATTTTTCAGTACAATGTATGTTCTATTATCCATGGCTTCTGATAGTGAACATTCGATGCTATTATATAATAGATATTCAATCTATTTTGGGAACTCAATTGACAAAGTTTTGTAAATGCTTTACAGAACAAGTATTTGCTTTACTCTGTAGCCGGGAAAAACAGCCCGGAGTGATTTCTAATGATTCGTTTTATCAAGTACCACCCCAGGTCCAATACTTACGTGATTGAAAAACGAGCTTTTCTTGAAGAGGACCTTACTCTGGACGGCAATGTAATTGTCGGGCAGGAAGTAAAATTCTGGAAGAACCTCACAGTGACCGGCAGGCTTGAACTCGGAAAAGATTCGATTGTTAAGGGTAATGTAAAAGCCAGAAGTGCTCTTGTTTGCGCCGGGGCAAAAATTCTGGGCAATATCGAAACAGTTTCTGAGCTTGTCCTTCTTGATGGAGCTAAAATAAATACCGCGGCCTGTCAAGGAGATATCCGCGCCAGACCCGGATGCGCTCTCAACTCAGTTAAAGCAGACGGTACGCTTGAACTCATTGGAAAAGTTAATGTCAAGAAAGTAGAGCCATTAACCAAAGTAATTATTCGGGCTGAAGAATCGGGATTCTCCAGCAGTACTTAATGTTTTTTCCCTCTTTTCATTCTTTTTGTATCTTTTTATTCCGTTTTCATTTTTGTACAGCGGTTTTATCCCTTTCCGTCAAGCCGTAAAAGTTTACCTTTTGAACCTCTCTTCTTTGAGAAGTTTCAGGACACGGTCCCTTAAACGGTTAGCTTCAGGACTTGTCCTACACCGCGGGCGAGGCAGGTCAACGGGCACAATCTCTCTTATTCTTCCAGGTCTTGCGGTCATGACCAATATCCTGTCTGAGAGAACAACCGCCTCATCCACACTATGGGTCACGAAAATGAAGGTAACGTGTTTCTGTTCCCATATTTTCAGGAGTTCGTCCTGAAGACTATTTCGAGTCTGGGCATCCAGTGCCCCAAAAGGCTCGTCCATAAGAAGCACTTCGGGTTCATTAGCAAGAGCTCTTGCAATTGCAGCCCTCTGCTGCATGCCTCCGGACAGCTCATAAGGATAGCTATTTTTAAACTGTCCCAGACCTACAAGATCTATATACTTCTCCGCATGCTGCCGGGCTTCAGCTTTACTAATTCCCTGCATATCTAGCCCGAAAGTGACGTTATCAATAACTGTTCTCCAGGGAAACAGGGAATACTGCTGGAAAACCATGCCCCTCTTGGGATCAGGACCAGTTATAGGGACTCCATTGAGTGTAATTTCTCCTGAAGTCTGGGTTTCAAGCCCTGCAATAATACGGAGCAGGGTTGTTTTTCCGCAGCCAGACGGTCCAAGAAGGCAGACAAACTCGCCGTCTTCAACATCAAAGCTCACATCATGTAGAGCTTCCGTAACACCATTTTCTTCTTTTTTAGTAAATATACGTGAGACATTTTTTATACTTACTCTGCCCATCTTATACCACAGTTCCTGCTGTCCATCTAAGTAATTTTGCATCTACATAATATCTGAAGAAGCGGTCAATTAAAAGACCCACGAACCCAAGCAGAAGCATGTAAACGAGCACGAAATCCATCCTGTGCAGGTAGTAATTGTGCCAGATCTGATACCCAAGTCCATTATCGCTAACTCCGAACATTTCCGCAGCTACAAGGCACATCCAGCCTACTCCCATGGCAATCCTGATTCCTGCAGCAATTGAAGGCATAGCTGAAGGAATTGCAATATAACGTATAAGATCCAGATCCCGAGTACACCCAAGAACCTTTGCTGCCTCAACATAAACTTTCGGGACGTTTTTAAAACCTGTGTAGGTATTGATAATAATAGGAAAGACCATTCCCACAAACACAACGAAACCTGCAGCCTGGCGAGTAAGCCCAAACCATACGATTGCAAAGGGAATCCAAGCAAGGGGAGGAATTGGGCGCAGGATTTCGATTATAGGATCGATTGCCCTATTTGCTTTTCTGAACCATCCCATAGCTATCCCGAGTGGAATTCCTATTGTAAACGCAGCTATAATACCAATTGAGAAATGAACCAGACTTGTTAACGCATCTGTGTAAATTAGCCCGCTTTCGACAATAGTAGTGAAAGATTTTACTACATCATAAAAACTGGGCAGAAGAAACTTATTCTGTACTATTCTATCCGCTACAAGCTGCCATATTGTAACTGCGATTATGAGAGACAATGCTTCAATGCTATTCTCTTTTATTGTTTTTATGAAACGGTTCTTCATGTCTAATTAAAAGAGTTCTTACTTTTTTACCTTTCCGGCAGACTTCATTTCTCAGAAAAAAGAAAAGTTAAGGTTGCCATCATATATAACAAAGGCAACCGAATTTATTTTAACTTATTCTTATCATTCCTGAGTCTGTTCTTCACTCATGACTTTCTCATAGAAGCTTGTATCAAAGATATCTTCCCGTGTCAGGGATTTTGGAATAATACCAAGTTCATACTGAGTGTTTGAGTAATTGACAGCCGAACTTTCAATCAATGCAGGATCTGTAATCCACTCTCCATCCCATTCTTCAAGGGATGTCCTTACAGTCTCAAGATCCTCTGTGGTTTTATTTGAATAAATCTGGGCGGCTTCGTCTACATTTGCCTGGTTGTACTCTGTTGCTTTAATATGGGTCCTTACAATCTGTTCCACAATATCCGGGTGCTCTCTGATAAGTTCTCCACTTACGACAAGTACACAGCAGGAGTGATTTGCTTCCATCTCTCCAGATTGCACTATAGTACGCCCGTTACCTTCCCTTTCTACAACCGTTGGGGATGGATGAGGCAAGAAGACAGCATCAACCCGTTTGGCCGAAATAGCGGTGACGGCGTCTCCTGGGGTCATTCCGAGAACTCTCACATCTGTCTCAACATCAAGCCCGTTTTCACTGAGCCAGTTCTTGAGCAGGGTATCCTGAATCGTTCCTGGCGGGAAAGTAGCTATCGTAAGTCCTTTTAAGTCTTCAGGGCTTTCATATTCATGTTCGGGCCGAAGAACAAGACTTGAGCCGTTTATCTGTACAGGCGTAACAATCTTTGCGTCAAGGCCCGGTTCCTGGCTGAGAGCTGCAACTACAGGGGCTGCCCCGACATAAGCGACATCCAGGTCTCCGGACATCATAGCCTGCATTTCAGGGGCTCCTGTCGGGAATTGATATTCTTTAATTTTTTCAATTCCATATGGTGCAAGGTCTTCTTGCCACCATCCTTTTTCAGCCGCAGTCATGTATGCGATCTGGTGGGTACTCGGCTGATAGCCAATGTTCAATTCAGTAAGATCATCGGATGCGCAGCCGGATACGAAGATTGATGCGAGCAACAATAGAGTAAGTGTGAGTATACCTATTTTTTTCAAAATCTCACCTCGTTAATCCCTATAAATGATAATAGTCCCTATAAATGATAATCCCTATAAATGATAATAATCCCTAAATGACAGACCTCTTTCTCTAAATAATATTTTTTGAGTTCGGGTCTTCTTAAGGAAAAATTAATAACTTCTCCAGCTTTCCCTTTATCAGCTTTCCATAAACTTCTTTGCGAAGAATTTCTTTTTCTTCAAATAAAAAATCCTGGTAAAAAATAAAAAGTAAATGTGTGCATTGATTGTTAATATTTTTTAACATTTCCTATATATAGCTTCTCAATGCCGTCATGATTATACCCCAAATGTATTAATACAACGGGATATATTTCTCATTAAGGACTAAATCTTCTATGAAATGTAGATTATTTCCCAAAAACAAAAATTTTCTACAGGGTTTAAAAGGTTGAATTTTATGAATGTTGCAGACAAGGTTATCAAATCCGCATTCGAATCTGATGAGGTTTTTCAAAAAACGCTTTCCACTGTAATTAAAGAGGATCTTAACCTCACTGCTGTGGATTTTGCCAAAAAAGCAAATATCCCCCCAAGCACCCTTTACAAGATCTTGTCAGGGAATCGGGATCCCAACATTAAAACCCTCCGCCAGATCGTGAAAACTATCCGTGATATTAAAGTATCAGATAGTGGAGAATTTATTGCTGTCATTGCAGCTCGCTCTGTGCTTGACAATATCGTGGAGACAAAGAGAAAGATAGCTGGCAGGCTGGTTACAATCAGGGAATACTCGGCAACTTCAATGGAAGAAGCTATAATAGCAGCCGTTACCGCCGAGAGAGACGGAGCAAAAGCCCTGGTCTGCGCTCCCATAGTGAGCCCGACTGTAGAAAAGATCCTAAATATTCCGGTCACGACAATTATCCCGAGGAACAGTCTTATAGATGCGATTGAACTTGCGCTCAAAAAGATGGAGTGATCGTTAGGAAAAAAGCAGTATGACATTTGAAGAGAGATAAAATCTGGGAAACTGAGCCAAATCTAAATTCTATTAAAAATAAAAAGACCCGCGTTAATTCGAAACGCGGGAATCCTGAATCTAATTAACTTTTGTTTCTTTGGCTTTCTTTATCTCTGAATTTTATTTTACTACCGCTTTTATCTCCACTAATTTACTTCTTAAGCTCCCTTATTTTTTCCTGAATCATTGAGATATCCCCGCCACCTTTTGTAAAGAAATAGGCAGCTCCACCTACTATTAGCAGGATAATGGCTACTAGGGCATAGAGCAGTAAGGAAGACTTCTCTTTTACAGTGTAGGTTGCGGTTTCTCCTCCAACTTCTACCCTGTAGGTTCCAGGCACCTCTTCTACGTGCTCAAAGGTTACAGTGGTATTATTCCCTACATCCAGGGGAATCTCTTTTGATTTGGTTGCGTTTCCGTTAATAAACAATTCCACACTCTGATTTCCTGCAGCGTTGCCAATGTTTCTGACGGTAATTGAGATTGTTGCAGCCTTTCCTGCACTTACTTCTAAGGGCTCAACTAACAGGTTTGAGAATTCGAAAATGGCTTCAGGGTCTCTTACTCTTATATTTTCTTCCTGATCCAGGAATCCTTCCTTTGTTACGCTCAGTTTAAGAGTGCCGCTTTTATCTGTCGTATAGGAAACTTTTCCATCAGGTCCTGTTTTGTTAACAAGGTTCCCGTTAATCGAAACATTTGCACCCTCAATTGGGTCGCCACCGATTGCTCTGACAATCTCAATATCCAGGGTATCGCCTACATAAACCGTTTCAGGTGATACACTAACTGACATCTTCTCTTTCGGAGGAATTACATTGACGTTCTTGTTTGCAGTTGTGTATCCATCTTTTTGTGCGGTCAATTTAAGGGGTCCGATATTCTCTGCAGTGTATTCAACAGTCCCATTAGCGTCGGTCTTACCTACATTAGTCGTATTAACATTTACGCTGGCACCTTCGACCGGGCTCTCACCTGCAGTCACTCCAATATCAAACGTATCACCTACAACGATCTCATCAGGCACACTGATCTTGAGCTCTCTGCTGGCTCCACCTTCGTTCTGGATTTCTACAGCGGGATAGAACCTGAGAACACTGTCATCAGCTACTTTGAAGCTGATATTGCCCATGATCTCGATTGTTTCTCCTCGATCAAGCCCGATATCGTCATCATTCTTCATTTTAATGCCGCTTTCGGAAACACTGCTAACTTCCATCTCGCCAAAGCTTTCCCCGTTTTCGATCTCAATGTACTCATCCGAAATCTGGAAAATGCCCTGTGTGAAAACAGCCGAGGTCTCACTTCCTGCGAAGACTGTGCCGAAGTGGACTATGATCAGGGGTATATCCTCAGCTTCTCCAATGTCGGTCTCGTAGATATAATCCTGATTGGAGGCAACGAAAGCATCATCTACCACTTCTCCATCCTTCTCGAGCTGCACCCAGACAGTATCCCCATTAATATCGACTTCCATGATATTCAGGGAATAGCCGTTCTCAAGCACAAGAGCAGAACCTGAGTACATGGACTTCCTGTCATCGCTATCTGTAAGGATTTTAGCAAGAATATTATCCGAGAGAAGGCTTACGTCATCTACTGCTCCGTTAACGGCTCCATCTTCATATCCTGCAAAATACTTGTCTGCCATAAACCCTACGACCATGAAATTGCCCCAGTTACTGTATTCGAACTGAACTTTCTGAGGCTTGGATTCATAGACCAGTTTATCGGATGGGATAGTTCTGCCTTTCAGTTCTTCGACTTTAAGCTCTTCGGTTCCGATTCCCTCATCTATATTATAATAGAAACCTTCAAAGTTGAAAGGATTCCAGGCAGGAGTAGAGTTTCCATCTTTATCTTCATCATAAACAGTTCCGCGGAGCTCGTAAGTTCCGGATTCTGAGGTATCGAGAATGGGAGCAAAACGCAGTTTACTGTCATCGGCAACCTTGAGCTTTACCTTACCCATGAGGTCGATAGTTTCGCCTTTATCAAGTCCGATATTATCTTCATTTTCCATTCTTATTTCATTACTGCTGATGGACTTTACTTCCATTTCTCCGAAGGTGTCTCCATTCTGGAGTTCCACATAATTGTCCGAGATCTGGAAAACTCCTTCAATAAATGCAGCCGAGGTTTCAGTGCCTGAAAAAACTGTGCCGAAATGGGCAAGGATTATAGGTACATCTTCAGCCTCGCCAAGGTCAGTCTCATAGACATAGTCCTGTCCAGAGGAAATAAAAGCGTCATCCACAACATTTCCATCTTTCTCAAGCTGTATCCAGACAGTTTTCCCATTAACGTCAACTTCCACGACATTCAGGGAATAACCGTCTTCGAGGATAAGAGAATCTCCTGCATACGCCGACTTTTTATCATCGCTATCTATGAGGATCTTGGAGAGAATGCCGTCAGAGATCAGGCTAACATCGTCACCTATAACTGAGGAATTTTCACTGTAGCCTGCAAAGTATTTCTCTGCCATGAACCCTATAACCTGGTAGGAACCCCATTTATTATATTCAAAATCAGTTTCAGTAGGTCTTGTTATATACTTGATGTTTCCTGAATCTATACTTCTTTCTATATTCTCAATCTTCATTTCTTCTGAGGATACACCGGAATCAAGGTCATAGTAGAAGCCTGAGTAACTCTGTGCGTTCCATGTATAGGTAGTGGGCATCCCCTCTTCCCATATTCTGTTCCCACTTGATGGGGCTTCAACCGTTATATTCCAGGTTTGTGTCGATTGGCCGTATACGCCGTTGGGATCACTGGCTACTGCTTTGAGTGTATAATTAGCCGAATTGTCCCCTCTAAATTCGTATGAAGAAGAAGTCACGTCTGTATCAGTTTTTTGATTTATATCATTGACAAACCACTCAACGTTAATATTCTGGTTGTTTGTAGAACTTACACTGAAGGTCTGCGACTTTCCCTGCTCTACTTTAACCGTTTCCTCAGAGGGGGCAAAATTAACAGGCATTCCTCCTGCTGATACTGTCCAGTCCCATCTATAGCTCGCAATTTCTGCACCGCTCTGAGCTACAACAGTAACATTATATACGGCTGCTGAAGATGTAACATTTTGAAACGTATCTGACATTACTCCAGTGGCGAATTTAACTTGTTCTCCATCTATATACCAGGTGACGTCTGCTACCTTGTTTGTCTCAATGCTAAATTCCTGGGGTTCTCCTATTCCTGTACTTGGATTACTCTGAGGATTTTGGTTTGTAATCGCCAGTGCACCTTCAGTACCTTCTACATTCCAGATTATTGGATCTAATCCATCTATACTGGCTGTCACCTGGTACGATCCCAACTGAAGAGTATGATTGAGGGTTGCAACATTATTGCTATCGGTTTGTGTTGTTGTTGTCTCTTCTCCTATATTCCATGTGACAGTGGCACTTTCATTTAAAGGAATAGCAAATGTTTGAGGTGTACCTGCTGTCCCTGTAACAGTCGAATTCGTCGAGGGTGTAGGGTCTGCTACCAGACCCGGGGCTGCTGTTACAGCTCCGCAAAATAGCCCCAGCACCAGAATTGCTGTAAATATCTGTAAACTAGCTTTTTTCATAGTCGATCCTTCTGAACCTTGTGCATAAATTATATTATGAATTTAGTCAGTTTAACCCGAGTTTACTCAATTTTTGTGATCTAAGGGGATTAATCAATCAAGAATTTTTAATTTTCTTCTTTCTCACCCCGGGCTTCTATTTTGTGGGGGTAACTTAATTTTTAATCAGGAGGATCCATCAATTGTCTCGGCTTTTAGCTGCTGGTATCCTCGCTGTGCTATAGTTGTAAGCTTGCATTCGGGGGATTCGAGTACAATGCCCGCTTCATACATTGTGCATTCTCCTATAACAGTTAAGTTACATATATTTTGTACTTTTTTCATCTTTTGCGGGTCAATTGTAAGAAGAAGTTCAAAATCTCCGCCTGTATAGAGTGCAAGTTCCCTCAGCTTGTCGGGGTTTGAGGCGAATTCCCTGACTTCTCTGAGGATAGGAAGGGAATCTTCCCGGATCCTGAAGCCTACATGGCTCTGTCTGGCAAGGTCGTAAAGAGACATTGCAAGACCGTCACTTGTATCAATCATGGATGTGACTGCCCCGGACTCGGCCATTTGTCTGGCTTCCTTAATGCGCGGAATTGGCTCAAAAAGTGCCTTCAGGACAGTTTCAGTTACTGATTTTTTCAATTGTAGGGCTTCCAGAGCTGCCCCCGCTGAGCCTGTATATCCGGTGACGCAGACAAGATCACCTGGTCTTGCTCCGCGCCGAAGAAGGAGCTGGCTTTTCTTTACCTTGCCCAGCGCCGTCCCTGTAATCGTCAGTTCTGCATGGGTGTCAAGATCGCCTCCGATAATCGCAGTTCCACAGAATTCAGCACACGCCTGCATACCTTTTGCAAGTGCTTCAACAAAAGTAATTTCGGTATCTAACGGCATCCCGATTGCCATAATAAGCCCTGTGGGTTCTGCGCCCATGGCTGCAATATCACTGAAGTTTACCGCTGCTGACATCCAGCCCATTTGCCAGGGTGTCATCTCCTTCGGAAAATCCGTGGTTCTATGCAACATATCGGTAGTAACAACCAGGCAGTCTTCGCCTTTCAGGTCAAGGACGGCGCAGTCATCCGAACCTGCACCAATAAGGATTCCTTCCTGCCCTTTTTCCTTGCCATCAGGGGCTTTAAAAATCTCGGATAAGATGGAGATTAGAGCGCGTTCTCCAATTGAAGATACTCTTGTGTCTTTCATGGTCTTTTTTGAAAAAGGTAACCTTTGCTTTTACTTTTATAAACACATGCCCTCTGTGAGCCAAAATGCACTGAGTTTCTCTCCTTTATTTAATTTGTGTAACGCGCAAAGTTACACAAAAAGTTAGTAATATTAACATAGAGATTTTTCCATATTCAGAGAGATTTTTCTATATCTAATGAGATTCTTTATTACATGAGACGTTATGCCCGAGTTCTCATATATCCTACAAGCATCGAGACGATAACTTTCTCAAATTGGGTCAATTTCATGGGTTTAGGGTTACAATCTTTTGAATAATTATTTCGAATAAAATTCTTAAGTGCTCAATTTGCCTTTTATCTTTTGAAATCCATAAAACTTTTGTAAACTTCAAATTCACTCGAACCTAAATTATGGTTTTTATAAGGAATCTGAAAAAAGCTTAAAAAAGATGTTTCAGAACTGGAAAAAATAACTGATGAAAAAGTCAAAAAAATTAAGAAAAAGAAGCTAAGAAAAAACTAAGAAAAAAACTGAAGATAAAGACTAAAAAGCAATAATTAAAGATAAAAACAGAGTCAAAATTAAAGATAAGAAATGAAGAACAAGAAAAACTGGATTACATTGAATCAAATATAATTTCTTCTCCGTTTTCTTTTGTTCTTATTCTCACATCATTCAGGTAGTTTTTTGCTACTCTCCCCAGTTCGTACAGTTCTTCTCTTTCAAGCACCTGTGTCTCCCTCAGACTTTCACGCAAGCTGTACTCCGGGATGCCCTGCTGCAACACGTACGTAACTTCCTTGTTCTTAATATTTTCCGAGATCCAGGCAGCTATGCTGGCAATTTCTTCCCTACTTCCGATAAAGTCCCTGATTAGTGTCGTCCTGAGTTCCAGTTCCATGCCGCAGGAATCTACAATTTCGAGAGTATCTATTAAAGACGCAGTGATCTGTTCAGGTGTTTTTTTTACAGCTTCATATTCTCCATAGCCCGTAACTTTCCCGTAAAGCTTAGGATTATCTGGTGGAGCTTTTATATCGATAAAAAATTTATCAACCAGCTTTCGTTTAACCAGTTCATTTGCCATCCCAGGGTAGCAGCCGTTTGTGTGAATTCCTATTGCAAGCCCCACTTCTCTTACAAACTCTGCAAGAGGCACAATTGCGTCCTGCATCAGAGGCTCTCCTCCTGAAAATACAACTGCACTCACAAAGGGCTTTGATTTTTTAATTTGATCTTTTACAAAGTCCAGATCTACAGGGTTCAACCCGTGGAGATAGGGATGGTTCTGGCAGTAGGTACAGCGAAGAGGGCATCCTCGAAAAAAAATAGTAGTTGCGGCTTTTCCTCTCCAATCCACGGTCGATAGCGGGACTATACCAGCATAGTTTAATCTCATAGTCCACCGTTTCTTACAGTTGTACGCATAAAAGGGGTTAAGGAACTCTTACCTGAGTTCCTGTGTGCTGTATCTTTTTCTGTCCAGGAGCTCCTGGCGCTTGCCTTTGTTCCATCCTTCTACGGATTGAAGGTATCCTGTGATCCTTGAGAGATGCTGCACGTTTTCAGACTTGCACTTCGGACATCTGTCCAGCAGACCGTCGGCTACATATCCCTCATCAATGCACACAGTCATATCCCGAGTAAAGGCAAAGTAACCGGTCTGGGTATTCTTTGCAATATACATGGCAAGTTCCTGCAGACCGTCAGGGTCCGGCTTTCCTTCTCCTAGCCAGATATGCATGATATTTCCACCGTCCACAATTGGGAAGAAAGTATGTTCGTACCTTATCCTTTCGGGCAGAGATACATCTGCATCAGGCGGAAGATGAGTCCCATTGGTATAGTAAATCGGCAGGTCATGCGTCTGATTCAAATCCCGTTTTGCAGCCTGCACATTTCCTTTGATTGTACTCTCTGCTTTGCCAGCATACTCCTTATGCAAGAGGTCCGAGACTGCAAAACGCTGGGCTGTCGTTTCAGCAGGCGTCCTTGCAAGAGCAATTTCCATTCCGGTTTCCCTTGAGAGCTTCTGAGCATGCATCTTCATCTCAAACATAGCCCTGATTGCAAGCTTATAAGCATCTGGAGACTGATGGATCTGATAGCCTGTATGGTACTGGACCATCTCATTAATCCCTACTACTCCTATGGTATATACCAGGCTTTCAAAATCCACAGCCATTGCTCCTTTTTCCCCGGTATTTGGGTCTTTAGGACGCTGGGCTGCAAATGGAATTCTGTTTTTCTTGATCAGGTTGTTCATCCATTTCCGTTTGATTTTGAAGACTTCCACTCCCTTGTTCATCAGGGATTTGAGCTCATTAAAGAGTTTCTCATCATCATGTTCAGCTCTGTATGCAGCTCTTGGGCAGTTCAAAGACAGAACCATCCATGACCCCATTGAGAAGTGCTTTCCGTCCTTAAAATGAAGTTTGTCATTGAATTCGACGTCATCTGTAGGATTTGCAGAAAATTGATAGGCGCAACATTGATAGCATGAGATTCCCTTTCCTGCACCCCTGTACTCCGGAAGCTGGTTATCAAAATAAGGAGTCCCGAATTTGGCAGCCAGCTCGAAGGTCATCCTGTACAACTCTTTATAAGTCGGAAGATCGGGGTGAGTCCTGTTGAATTCCTTGTCTTCTTCCATAAAGTCAGGCTCAATGGAAATTTCGGGTTTGGGGAAACTGAAAGGCTTGCCCCAGGCATCTCCTTCAAGCATGACATCCATCAGAGCCTTAAATCCAAGACGAACCTCTTTTTCAAACTCCCCGTAGGTTCTCAGAGGAGCCTGTTTACCATCCCAGATCTTACCCATAGCGACAATCGGAATATTTCTCCAGAGCTTCGGAACCCCGGGGGAGAGCTGTACGGATGAAAAAACCGTCTGTCCGCCTCTTGCGCACATCATCTGCATCATTTCATAGACGAACATCTGCATAAGCTGTTTTATCTCGGTTTCAGACTTACCTTCCAGATAGGGAGCCATAAATGTCAGGAAATTGTAGAATCCCTGCCCGCCTGCGAAATTTGTCTGAGCCGAGCCCATAGCTTTAACTGCATGAAGAAAAGCTACTTCAGCATTTTTTGCAGGCTTTGCTACACTGGACTGCGTTCCTACTCCATCAGGCATAAGCCCATAGTAAAAAAAGTAACGAAGATCCCAGTCCTGGCAAAAAGGCCTTGTGCCCATATATTCAAGATCATGGATATGGAAATCCCCATTCAGGTGTAAGTCTGCAAGCTCTTTTGGCATCAGGAGGAGATTCTGCTCCTTGGACATCTTATCAGCTTTTCTTTTATGTGAGGTTTCGGCATTGTTCAGCTGGTTTGCATTATCATTTGCTTCAAAGCCGTATCCAGTATCGATTTCGTAGGCATCGTAGACCGAAGCTCCAACCCTAGTCATGATATTTCTCCACTCGACATGTCCCCTGTCAAGCAGGATATTGTTGACGATTTCCCGTATAAGAGGGCCTGAGAGAAACTTTATGTTCATCTTTTTGATGATCTTTTCCGCTTCCTTTGCAATATCAACGGCTTCTTCTTTTGTTATTGAGGGTTTACTGTAGAAGATCTCGCTTAATTTTGTTTCTTTCAGGAGCCGGTTTACAATGATATTCCTGTCCCAGTTAAGAATGAAGCCATCTGTTGTCCTTACCTTGGGGAGGGGGGAGATGGACAACCCGTCAAGGGTCTTTTGCACTGGCTGGTTGTCAGATAACTCGTCATCATCGTGGAGTGGAGAGACGGATAACTCTTCAAGCGGCGTTTGCGTTGATTGGTTGTCAGATAACTGGTCATCGTGTAAGAGAGTCTCGCCTGTCATTTTCTCATCTTCACTATCTGTTTTAGAATGGAATTTGCAGGATTATTCAAATTATTCTGATTTTCAAGATCGCTTTCATCACATGATTCCCTGGATTTTCTCAGGGTTTACTTCTTCCCCACGGAAGAGTTCCTCGTGTGTAAGAAAAGTATCATTGATCTGTAAAACAGGCGCTGTCACTGTGAAGACCCCGTTGAAGCGCAGTTCTGTTAGAGCTTCTGGAGTAGACATATCTGCTACCTCGAAAGCAATTGAATGTGTTTCCAGGAAATTTTTTAATTTATTACATTTCGGACAGCGGTCCGTTGTGTATATTATTATTTTTGCCATGCTTTACGTCCCTCTGATTTTTACTCTAATTCTTAATCTGATTTTTAGTTACCGTTTTTGTACGGGTTTTGTTCCCGCTCTACATATTGTTTTTATTTACATTGTTTGCGGGGTGAGCGTGCAGATGCAGAGTGCATTATAGCAATAAAACAAAACCCATGCGGGTCATTCCTCAACTAACCCTTGTAAACCTTATAAATGTGTATTTTTAATTATAAGTAAGCAATATCGGAAAAAGGTGCAGTTTCCAGGAAGCACCCCTCTGATATCCTTTTTCCCACTCTAATAAGTGGAAATGACCTTTATTTTCAGGTAAATATTCTAAATGCCATATCACTTAATAATGGTTTTTCACTCAGGTCTGGATACAATAACACCTTTGTTTTGTATTCAAAGATTCTCTATTTGTTATCAGATCTGATAACAGATTTAAGGATTCCTGTTTTTGAAAGGCTGCATTATATAAGGAAACAATTTCAATCACGGAGGGCTTTAACAGATATCTGCAACCTATTTGGCGGGTACAGGTATGGTTAAGATGTATAAGGCATTATTCCTTGGAACTCTTTAAAATACAACTAAAAAATTTTATCTGTTTTCAGCGTACTATTGTGAAATCTTTTTTTCTTCTGCTCAGTATTGGGAATCTATACCTGGGCATTTACTTTATATTCACTTTATCTTTTTTATTCCTTTTAGAAAATCTTTAATCTTCCTGAAAGATTGGAAATTACAAAAAAGCGTTATATCATGGTTCAGTTATATCTCATCAAGCAGAAAAAGAGGTGTCACTTCATAGAGAAATTATTATCTTCCGGCTGCAAGCCCCTTGATGAACTCCTGGGAGGAGGTTTTGAGAAAGGCATTGTAACTCAAATCTTCGGACCTGCAGGAACCGGGAAAACAAATATCTGTATCCAGCTTTCGGTGGAATGCGTAAACCAAGGGCAAAGAGTCATTTTCATAGATACTGAAGGACTTTCTCCTTCACGTTTCAGGCAGATTGCAGGGGAAAACGCAAAAGAAATAGCAAGGAGCATCATTATCTATGAACCCATGAATTTTGAAGAGCAGTATGCAGCCGTAAGAGAGGTGGAAAGAATAGCTGGCGAGAATATCGGTCTCGTGATCCTGGATTCTGCAACCTCATTTTACAGGTTCGAGCTTGAAGACGATGAAACAAGCATGAGAAGCCGCAGAGAACTTGCCAGCCAGATAGGATTTTTACATGCCCTAGCCCGCAAACATGGTTTTGCCGCAGTCATAACCAACCAGGTATATTCAGATATTACCTCAGGAGGGGTGCGCCCTCTTGGTGGCAGTTCCTTGGAGCATATCTCAAAGACGATTATTAGACTGGAAAAAACAGGTGAAGGAACCAGGCGCGCCATCCTGTACAAACATCGTTCCCGTCCTGAAGGCTCGAGTGCTGAATTTACAATTACAGCTGAAGGAATTCGCTAAGTAGGCCAATTACTAAACAATTGCTAAGCAGAGCAATTGCTGAGAAGAACAGGAGATCAGAAAAGTTCTTCAAAAAGCCTTTTAATAGTTATTGTAGACAGAGAAAAAGTTAAATTCTGGCTGAAAACAAACTTAAGTCTGAATAGGAAACATATAAGATGCCCGGATATCCAGGACTTCTCGAGGTTTGCTTTTGCAAGAATCTTTTCTCTGAATTTTAACGTTCCCGGGTTCCGGCTATAAATTCTTCAGTCCGCCTGTAAGCCTCATCGTCAGGGTACTGAATAGCAGGATGTTTCATGAAGTAGGAAGCCGGAGAATATAGCACTCCTCCTATCCCGCGGTCAAGAGCCAGCTTGCAGCAGCGAATAGCATCGATTACCACACCTCCAGAGTTAGGGGAGTCCTCAACCGAAAGCCTGAGCTCAAGGTTCATGGGCACATCCCCGAAGAGTTTTCCTTCCATTCTCAGGAAGCATACCTTATTGTCTTTCTGCCAGGCTACGTAGTCACTGGGCCCTATGTGAATATTATCGTTCTCAAGCTTCCTGGAAAGTACGGACTGGACGGCTTCGGTCTTCGATTCTCTCTTGGAGGCAAGCCTATCCCTGTTAAGCATGTTAAGAAAATCGGTGTTTCCTCCGGTATTGAGCTGGTATGTTCTTTCGAGCTTTACGCCTCGCTTTTCGAAAAGATCCGCAAGAACTCTGTGTGTAATAGTAGCTCCAAGCTGGGCTTTGATATCATCGCCAATAATCGGAATATTTTTCTCCTCAAATTTTTTAGCCCATTCAGGATCGCTTGCAATAAAAACGGGCATGTTGTTTATGAAAGCTACCCCTGCTTCAAGAGCACACTCAGCGTAAAAACGAGCTGCTTCTTCAGAACCTACAGGCAGGTAATTGAGAAGCATTTCGGCACCTGAATTTTTAAGCTCGTTTATGATATCCGCTTTTGTAGCTTCCTGTTCTTTGCTGGCAACAAAGGTATAATTTTCATCATAATTTTTCATATGTTCAGAGACCCCATCAAGGACTCTACCCATCTTGACCTTCACACCTGTGGATGGAATATCGGGACAAAAAACCGCTGTGCAGTTCGGGGGAGCAAAAATAGCCTCGGAAACATCTTTTCCTACCTTCCTAGCATCGATGTCAAAGGCGGCAGCAACTTCTATATCGCCCGGCTTATATCCTCCAATCTCCCTGTGCATCAATCCTATGGGCTCTTTATCCTCGGCCTTATAATACTCAATGCCCTGTATCAAAGAGCTTGCACAGTTTCCGATTCCTGCAATTGCTATTTTTATTTTTGTCATAAGCGCTTACTCTCCGATGAATGCCCAGATTCTCATAAACCGCATTAATGGAATGACAGATCTTTTACGATTTCTGAAATCTACAGATTCAAGGATTTAAGGATTTAAGTTCACTGAGTTCAGGAGTTATATTCCTGAAATTACGACTTCCTGTATCTTAACTATGGATTTTAAACCTTGTCTTATTTGTTCTGTTACTCTATAAATCTATTATATGTAAGTTTTCCTTTCTAGGGAAAAATATTACATTTATTTATATACTACATATACCTTGTTCATTTTTTAGACAAATTTCTATTCTGATGATTGGATGCAGGGAACTTAACCTGCCACAATTTTTTCAGTTATTCTGGAGTTTAAGGACAATTTCTTTAACATAATTCTGCTTTAATTGATATAGCTGTATTTTAGTTAATATATTCTCGTTTTAATTAACATAATTTATTTTTAAATTTCTCAAGTTGCACTAATAATGCAAAAAAAAGAGATTAACGAACTCTGCTAGTTGAATAGGTTTTTATCTTATGGGAAGCTTGAAAGGAAAACCGGAAATTTCACCGGCAGAACCTGACGCTTACACTGGAAAGTGATCTAATGAGGACAATTGATTGGAAGGATGAATCGAGTTCCGTGGTGCTGGTAGACCAGACCCTGCTCCCAAAAGAGTACAGGATAATAGAATGCAAAACCCTGAGTTCTCTCTGCGAGGCTATAAAATCTCTCAGGATAAGAGGCGCGCCTGCCCTCGGTGCAGCAGGAGGTTTCGGAATCGCCCTTGCAGCCTTCCTGAGCGAAGCCAGAGATATCGAAACAATCACAAGAGATCTCGAGGTTGCAGGAAAAACCCTTAAGTCAACTCGCCCGACTGCAGTAAACCTTAGCTGGGGCGTGGACAGAGTCCTGAGAGCTATATTGGATGCCTTTGATGTACAGGGAGTCCGGGATATTGCCCTTCAGGAAGCTAAAGACATTGCGGAAGAAGATGTAGCCACCAATAAGTTGATAGGCAAGTTCGGGGCAAAACTTCTGAAAGATGGGGATACCGTACTCACACACTGCAATGCAGGCAGGCTCGCTTGTGTGGATTGGGGCACGGCTCTTGGAGTTGTGCGCTCGGCAATTGCTGAAGGCAAAGAAATCAAGGTTATTGCCTGTGAGACCAGACCTCTGAACCAGGGAAGCAGGATTACCACATGGGAGCTGATGCAGGATAAGATTCCGGTAACCCTTATTTCGGATTCCATGGCTGGATGGGTAATGCAGCAGGGACTCGTAGACAGCGTGCTTGTAGGAGCTGACAGAATTACCCAGGACGTCGTTTTCAATAAAATAGGCACATATTCCCTTTCTATTCTTGCAAAAGAGCATGAAATTCCCTTTTATGTAGCAGCCCCTATCTCAACCTTCGACTTCAATGGCTGGGAGGGCAGTGTAAAAATTGAAATGCGAAGCCCGGATGAACTTCGCTTTTTCGGCTCTGAGCAGCTTGCCCCGAAAGATGTGGAAGTTTACAATCCTGCTTTTGACGCAACTCCTATGGAAAACATAACTGCAGTAATTACTGAGAAAGGAATATTTTATCCGCCCTTCCTGCTGGACGAAGTACTTGTTTGAGATTGCCTGCCTAAATAGCACGATGTATGCTTTTCAACCCTTCCGAGTCCTGGCTGTCAAGATGTTTCTCTGCTGGATTTATATATCAGAAATGTAAATTATGTGATGATTACTAAAGTTAACAGGAGATTTAACAGTTATGTTAAATTTTCCAAATTTCGATTGCGAATTTCCAGATAATTGTTTTATCATGCACTAGGGCAATCTTTTACAGGCAGATATATAGCAATGCAATTCATATTCTAATTAAAGAAACTTATATTCTAATAAATGCTTTCACAGGTGTTAACATATGGCTAAAAAATCAGGTACCGGGCTTCAGTCCTCTGCAGGGCTCATGCGCTATTATGAAGCAGATAAAAATGCAATTCAAATACAGCCCAAAACAGTGCTGATTGTCGGCGCCATTACCGGTATAGCAGTATTATTCTTGAGTGCTGCAAACGGCTTCTGGCCGTAACTGTAATTTCTTCGGCAGGGTTCCCTTGAGCAGGCAGAATTCAGGGAAAAAGGCAAGCAAATACAAGGCTTCTTCAGGGATCAAAGCCTCTAAACCCACAGTTCTTCTTCTGGGTTTTCTTCTTATACTTGTGGGTGTTTTTGGAATTCTGTATAACCCGTCAGGCTCAGCAGGCGCTGAAGCTTCCTGGGAGGTCTCGGAAGCAGGCACCTTAACTTTTCCGGATCGAGAGGAGCCAGTTTTTTCAGTTCAGGAAATCGAAGATACGTACGCCCCTGAAAATTCGGATACTTTAAAACTGCTGTCTTTTGAAAGCCGTGGGCAAAAAACCCAGGCTCTCTTAAGAATTCCTGCAAATTCCTCCTCTTCTCCGGGCCTTGTCCTGCTGCCTGGAGCAGGGATTAGCAAAGAAGTCGAGCAGGGTCTGGCTGTGGAACTCTCTAAAATGGGGTATGCGACTCTCACTCCCGACCAGCGTAACCTCGGCAGCATAAACATAGACAGAGATTTTGAATTTTTCAAAGCCGGTCTTGAGCCTCTCGAATACACCATGGTTTACGATGCCCTTAAAGCCTCAGACGTGCTTGCATTCCAGCCTGAAGTTGATCCTGAAAGGCTTGCAATTCTCGGGGAAAGTAACGGCGGAAGACTTGCAGTTCTTGCCTGTGCCCTTAACCCTTCCCTTAAAGGAGTTATCGTGATCAGCACCGCCGGCTACGGCACTGAAAATTCCGATTCTGCACTTGCAAACGATTCCGAAGCTTACCGTTTTTCTCGCTCAATCGATCCGAACACCTATTTTGAAACCCTGCCGCCTGCAAAATTCGTGCAGATTCATTCTTTTAATGATACCGTAATCTCTCACGATCAGGCACTCCGAACCTTTGCCCTTGCAAGAGAGCCAAAAGCGATGTATAACGTTACTGAGGAAACACATGGATATACGGCGTCAATGCGCCCCTATCTTGAAAAAGAACTTGCTCTTATTTTGAAGTAAAGGACATGGGCTTAATATCCAGCCGAAATTAGTGAAATAAAGTGTCTTGTATATGAAAAGTGTTTTGAGTACGAAAACTTCTCAGCCGCTCTCAAGCTTGCGGGAAATTCATGGAATTGGTGAACGGGTAGCTGACAGGCTGATTAAGCATTTTGGAACAGAAGAGGCAGCTCTTCAGGCTATTTGCGAGGGAGATGTAGCTTCACTTTCCGAAATCAATGGGATTAGCCATAATTTTGCCCTTTCCCTTGCCAGAGAAGCCAGATCCAAGACAGAGGGCTGTTCGATTTCTGATTTTCTCAAAACAAAAGAAGCTCTGGAACTTTATTCACGCCTGCTTGAGCTGATAAAGAGTTTTGCCCATACCACACATGCCAGGGACAGGTTGAACCTTTTTTACCCTTTACCTGCTTCTCGCATGGATCTGATACAGGAAAGACAGACTTTCATAGGAGAGTATCTTGAACTGGGAGAGGCTTTTTCTGAAAACTCCGAATTTCTGAACTTGCTTTCCAGGGTCAGGAAACTTAAACCCGTGCCGGCAAACCTGAAGATCAGAGACCGGATAATCCTTTGCGGAGATCCAAAAATCCTGGAAGCAGCCAAAGAAAAGTTCCAGGCTTTTTTGCCTGTGCAGGGCGTAGAAGACCTCTCGGAATTTGTGGATCTCGCAAGGGGTTATTCAAGTGTTATTGTTTTTGATGATACCTATCTTGGCTTTGACCTGCCTGAAGGTATTGAGCCTGAGTATTTCCAGGACCTCTCTAGAGCTGAATTCTGGCAAGTTTTGCCTGAAAAAGAACTGGCATTTTTTGCGAGGAATCTTGATTGCGTCCGCGCCTGTTTGAATATAGTCTCGGCTCTGCGATCCCGGGAGTTCGGATTCTTTGAGGGGTTCTCGGAAGAGAAGCTTGACATACTCAATGCAGCTCTTTCAAAGCTCGGAGAAGATGGAAAGCCTGTTGAAGGTTTTGATCCTGAACTTGATAGGCTTGGGGCAGCTCTGCAAAACCTTGACTCTGTATTGACCTCGGCTCTGAATGAAGCTAACCAGCGCATGAACCGAACTCTTGAGGCAAGTTCGCTTACCCTGAGCGGGCAGGAACTCATCAAGCTTGTAAGCGGGGGAATAGAGATTAAAGACCTGCTTGCAAAAGAACTTAACAGGATTTATAAAACTGAGATTGAAGCTGTAAAAGAAGAGATCGCTGACAAGCTTGGGCTTCAGAAGCAGGAAAAGCTAATGCTTGAGAGTCTTTTTCCTGATGAGATTTCCTATCCTCTGAGTGTGGACCAGTCACAACTCCAGCTTCTCAGGCAAAAGTTGAACAATAGCCTTGAAAAAACAAGGCTTGCCCGAAAAAGAGAGCTTGCAAAAACGCTCTCAGCCTTTCACCAGCCTGTAGAAAAACTTGTCAGAGAAATTCTAGATTTCGATCTGGGGTTCTCAATAGCCTGTTTTTCGGCAAAATTTCAATTGAAGCTGCCGAGACTGATTCGTGAAACAGGAATAGGTTTTGAAGCTGGGGAAAACCTCTTTTTAAAAGCCCGCCATGGAGAAATCGATCCTGTGAGTTATTCCATCGGAAAAACCGGTTTCTCTCCCGCTGGCCTTGAAAACAGGGTTGTGCTTCTGAGCGGAGTGAATTCCGGGGGCAAGACTTCCTTGCTTGAGCTCCTTGCCCAGTGCGTAATCCTTGGGTATATGGGTTTTCCGGTTCCTGCAAAAGAACTTGAACTTGGACCTGTTGAGGAATTTTACTACTTCGGAAAATCAAAAGGAACCCTGGATGCAGGAGCTTTTGAGACTACCCTTAAACAGTTCTCGGTACTTTCCGAAGCTTCAGGAAAACTGGTGCTTGCGGATGAACTGGAATCAATTACTGAGCCTGGAGCTTCTGCACGGATTATAGCAGGAATCCTGGAATATCTTACCAGAAATGAACAGAGTTTGGGAATTTTTGTTTCCCACCTGTCAGAGCTTATCCTTGAAAACACCGGGGCAGAGGTAAGAATAGATGGAATCGAAGCCGATGGTCTGGATTCCAATCTGGAACTTATCGTTAACCGTAACCCTGTATACAATCGCATTGCCCGAAGCACTCCCGAGTTGATTGTGGAACGGTTGCTCAGAAAAACCACCGGAAAAGAACAGGAATTTTATTCCCATTTAAAGGATAAATTTAAAACTGGCATAAAAACGGACTCCTAAAGTAAATTTGAAAAATATTCTAAAATATATTAAAAGAGACCTTCTATGGGAGTTTCCAGTTCTCTCTGATAATCTTCCAGTAATTTTTTCCTTTTAACACAGAGTCTTTTTTGCCTTTGTCTAATCGATCTTAAGAGATAATGTTATAAATCTTTAGTACTATATATTAATAAATAGTAGTGAGTTGGCGGAGATTCCGTAGAGTTCTGAAAATTCGGTCGATATAAAAATTTGTATAGGCGTTGGTGTCAATGCATCTCCGATAACTTAATATGGAGATTGCCTTCCCACTATGCAGAGAATTCAAAACTCTAATCGGTTAAAAGGTTGAATGATTAAGGAAAAATTTGTTTGAGGCTACTATCTCAAGTTATTTAAGTGCACCCGGGGGCTATCTCCTTTTCAACCCAGTAAATCCGGGTGACAATAAGATAATGAAATCAAATTATTAAATGCAGAGATTCTATCTTCAGGTCTTCCATGGTTTTTAAAGACAGATTTGAAGAAGTGCAGAACCCAGGCCACGCGTGATAGTAATGGAGCGGAACTTCCCCATTCAGTGTTCAGATTTTGATAGGCTGGTTATGGATAACGTTGAAGGAGCTCGGGCAGAAGTTTCCGGTATGCCTGACCTCAGTGACCCGTGCTTATATACGGACCGGGAATACAGCTGGCTCCAATTCAATAACAGGGTACTTGAAGAAGCTTTTGACGAGCGCAATCCCCTGCTTGAAAGAGTCAAGTTTCTTTCGATTTTTGGAAGTAATCTTGATGAGTTTTTCATGGTCAGGGTTTCAGGCGTCCTGAAAAGAATAGCTGAAGCTCTAAAAGATGACAGGACAGACGAGCTGGCGCAGGAACAGCTTCGTATTATCAGGCTAGAGCTTCTCAGGCAGCTTCCTCTCACTGATAAATGCTGGAATGAGATCCTTGAACCTGCTCTCAGGGAAAAAGGAATTAAAGTTCTTAATTACTTTGAGCTTTCAGGGAAGGAAAGAGAAAAGCTTAGAGACTATTTCGAGAGAAATATTTTCCCTCTACTCACTCCTCTAGGTTTTGATTCAGGACGTCCTTTCCCTCATATTTCCAACCTCAGCCTTAACCTTGCAGTACTGATTGATGACCCTGATTATGGGGAACGCTTTGCAAGGGTCAAGATCCCTCCAATGTTCACGAGACTTGTAGTCGTTCCTGAGGATGACCAGGAGAGAATAACCTCCAGTCTGGAGGAACTGAAAACAGGACGTTTTGTCTGGCTTGAACAGCTTATAGCTGCAAATCTTGACCTCCTGTTTCCCGGACAGCATATTCTCGGAGCCTACCCATTCAGGATCACACGCGATGCGGACCTCGGTTTTGATGAAGATGGGGACAAAGATCTTATGACAGCTGTAAAACAAAGAGTCGGCAGGAACTACTTTGGGTCGGCTGTCAGACTTGAGACCGATTATACGATGCCTCCGAGAGTTTCGGATATTCTTCTTAAGAATCTGGACCTTACTGCTTCCCTTATGTTCAGGTCTGCAGCTCCTCTGGGGCTTTCAAGTCTCATTAAACTTGCACAGATTAACCGCCCTGAGCTTAAATACGAGCCCTTCGAGCCGAAAAAACACTCTCAACTGACGAAAAAGAAGGAAATTTTCTCAGTTCTCAAAAAGCGAGACATTCTGCTTCACCATCCTTATGATAGTTTCGAATCGGTAATTGACTTTGTGGAGGAGGCTGCCGACGATCCTGATGTTCTGGCGATCAAAATGACCCTTTACAGGGTGGATGACAATTCCAGAATTGTCCAGGCTCTTATGAAAGCAGCCGACCGGAGGAAGCAGGTAGCGGTTCTGGTTGAGCTTAAAGCCCGCTTTGATGAGGAAAACAATATAGGTTGGGCAAAAGAACTCGAACGCAAAGGGGTTCATGTAGCTTACGGTTTTCCGGGACGCAAGACTCATGCCAAGATGTGCCTTGTGGTGAGAGCCGAAGAGGAAGGCATCAGGTATTACGTGCATATGAGCACAGGAAACTATAACGCTGTCACAGGAAAGCTCTATACGGATATTGGTTACTTGACAAGTGATTCATTCATAGGCAAGGATATCTCTGACCTTTTCAATGCCCTTACAGGATATTCGAGAAAAGACCATTATATCAAACTCCTTGTAGCCCCCCAGACTCTAAGGCATCAGATCCTGGAACGTATCAGGCGTGAAATTGACCTGCATGAGAAATGTGGAAACGGACACCTGATCTTCAAGATGAATTCCCTTGTGGACTACCAGTGCATCCGGGAGCTCTACAGGGCTTCCAGAGCCGGAGTAAAGGTAGACCTTATTATCCGGGGAATCTGCTGCCTCAGACCAGGTATTTACGGGCTCAGTGAAAATATCAGGGTTACCTCGATAGTTGGCCGCTTCCTTGAACACTCCAGGATTTACTATTTCAGAAACGGCGGAAAAGAAGAGGTCTTTATGGGAAGTGCCGACCTTATGCCGCGCAACCTGGACAACAGGGTAGAAGTGCTCTTTCCGGCATCTCCAGAATACATCCCCATCCTGAGAGATGTGATTCTTGGCATCCACCTCAAAGATAATGTAAAAGCCCGCCTTCTGCTTCCGAACGGCAGGACTGAGAGAATTTACCCGCAGCCCCAGGAAGAAGAACTGGATTCTCAATTGTGGATGCTTGAGAACAGCAGAAGCTGGGATTTAGGCTCTCAGAAAGGCTGAAGAGGGAGATTCCTATTCCTTTCATTTCTTTTTAAAAATTTTTAATGAAAAAAGATTAATTTTTCTGTGGGATGAATCCTTAAAATATATTTGTTGTAGAAAAGTTATCAAAAAACTAAGCACTAATGTCTTTTTATTTTTTTTTAAACATTGAATGTGCTTATTTTCTTATTTATCAAAGACTCATCCCAATCGCAAATAAGAGCTTATTTACTTCAAATAAGAGCTTATTTACTTCAAATAAGAGCTTATTTACTTGCAGGTGTCAAGAAGACCTCTCTTTTTACCTCCCCTGCTTTCAGAGGGGTGTATTGGTTCAACTTTAGCTTCTTCTTCTTTTGATTCTGCCTTCTTTTCTTCATTATGGTGGGTCATAAACTCAACTCCTAAATTAATTTCAACTCCTAAATCAATTATATTTTTAAACAATTTTCTTGGATTTTTTGTTCAAATATCCTATTAACCTTCAAAGGATTTCTAATTTTTACGTCATATCCAGATTACTTCTGCCAACATTTTTTTTACTGGAACTAAAGAAGGATTTATGTCCTTAGCAGTTAGCAAATAGTATTCTGTCTGGTTCTCATTTTGCAATAATAAATCTTTGAGCCCAAAGATTCTATTCTTAGATAGATTGATAGTTTTTTCATCCCCCCATTTTATTAATAAGAAACCAACTGGACTAAATTTGAAATATACACAACTATCAAAAGATTAGAGAAAGCCTGGAAGATTTGCTGTTTTTATTACTTATTTTCGATAAACTAACCCAAAAAAATAATCCTCAATATATTTTTTTAGATTAGAACCTCTTCCAGGCAACTCTTTATTCACATATCCAACCTGTCACTTTCCCATTTGTGTTGATCCATCCTTTTTTCCTTAGCGGTCTGTGCATCCGCTTTGGTTCTTTCGTTTGGGTCTCCTCTCTTATTTTCGTGGGGTTGCAATCTATAATAATTCCCAAACTTATTTAAAATAAATTATATGAAAAATTGGCTGTGAACAAATAATATTCAGATTTAAAATGTTATTTTATCAAACAATATTTTAAATATTAGCTTAATTCAGATTCTCTTAAATATTTGATTTCACTTCAGATCTTAATTCCGATCTTAACGCCTACACATCTGGCTTTCTCTGAAAAACATCTCGAAAAGTAATCTCAGCAGAACTTCCGTGATTAAAAATAATGAGTCTCTAAGATGGTTACATCTTTTCTTTCAAGAAATTTCTGTAAAAACTTCCTGCGCAATAGTGTGCACAATAGTAATGTAAGCTGATAGCCGGACAAGGTTACCATTCTAAATTTCGAACTCGGGGATTTATTTCTCAAATTTTGCTATTCCATATGATACATGAGTACAGGGTACGTGACCGATAACCGCGGCATGAAAAACAAAAATATTTCAGATGCAAACAGGTACACTTTTTTCCATCACAAGAGCTTAGTTTCTTTATAAAGGACTACAGAAAAAAGTCTGAAAATTAGCTTTCTTAATGCCCTTTCTTTATTAAGTGTATAAATAAGCAATCTATCCAATACATAGAATTATCTGTGCAGAAATAACAACAATTACAAACTTCCAATACACTACCAAATAATCTAAAATAGAATAAAAATATGAACTAGTAATGTGAAGCTTATTTTGAGTTTCTCGATTCCTTCGAGAAAAACAAAAAACAGGGCTTTCAGGTGGTAATAACGGAACCCGAGAAAATTTCCGAAGGCAGAGTTGTTGCGTTTATCGATATAGGTACTAATTCAATACGGCTTCTTCTGGTACGTATCAATCCCAATGGGTCTTACTTTCCCCTAACCAAGCAGAAGGAAACAGTCAGGCTTGGGGATCAAGGATTCATAGACCGGATTCTGCAGCCTAAAGCGATAGAACGCGCAGTTGTTGTCTGTAAAAAGTTCATGGAACTTGCCAGGGCTTACAGGGCAGAGGAAATTATAGCTGTGGCAACCTCAGCAACGCGGGATGCAAGCAATAAAGTTCAGCTTCTTGAAATGCTGAAAAGGGAGGCAAACCTGGAAGTCTGTCCAATTTCCGGAACAGAAGAAGCTCGCCTCATTTACCTCGGGGTTTCAAGCGGGCTCAGACTTGGGAGCTCAAAAGCTCTGTTCATAGATATCGGAGGTGGGAGCACTGAATTATCAATAGGGGATCAGACCCGATGTTATTCTCTTTACTCCCTTAACCTTGGATCCATCAGGTTGACAAATATGTTTTTACCGGATGAAACGGGGCCTGTTTCCGAGGAACAATATGAGCGGATTAAAGAATACGTCCGTCATAAGCTTGTAGATGTAACAAAAGATCTTTCCAGGCACAGCGTAAACTGTTCTATTGGAAGCTCGGGAACAATTGAAAACCTTGCTAGGATCGCTTTTGTCTACCTGCACAAAACATCCCATGAAAACTTTGAGAAACTCGAATATGAAGACCTTAGGAAAATAGTCAGGGCAATGTGTGCTATACCTCTTGAAGAGCGGCGCAAATTCCCAGGAATTAATGCACAAAGAGCTGATATTATAATTGCGGGGGCTGCAATTATTGAAACTTTCATGGAAGAGTTTGGGCTTTCAGAAATTAGAGTAAGCAAACGCGGGCTTCGGGAAGGGCTGCTTGTAGATTATATATCAAAGAGCGAATTCTCCTATATGATTACGCAGATGTCGGTAAGAAAACGCAGCATCATGCAGCTTGGACTTACCTGCAACTTCGATGATGAACATGCCCATACAGTAACCAGGCTTGCCCTTGAACTTTTTGACAGCATTCAAGCGCTTGGGATTTACGAGTTCAGGGCAGGGGAAAGAGAACTTCTTGAGTATGGCTCAACCCTGCATGACATAGGAACTTTCCTATCATATGATACCCATCAAGCACATGCTTATCACCTCATACGGGCGAGCAATCTTCCGGGTTTCCAGCCTGAAGAAATCGAAATAATAGCGAACCTTGCCTACTTCCACAGGAAAAGCACTCCTAAGAAGAAACACCCCAATCTCATCGGGCTTAACAAAGAAGTAATAAAAAGCATCAGGATTCTGAGTGCCCTGCTCCGCATTGCCGAAGGTCTGGATCGCTCGCATAATGGAATTATTTCCCACGTTCGGTTTTATCTTGCTTCTACAGACAGCCTGGTGCTTGAGATGCACGCTCAAAGGGAGTGTCAGTTAGAGATCTGGGAGGTAGAGAAACAGAAAAAGTACTTCAAAAAAATATTCGGGTATAATCTTCAATCTAAAGTTATTATAAAACGGGATGAAAGCGTTCCCTTAGTCCTTGAAGGAAGTGCTGAACTTGAGGAAACCTCGGGAGTTGAGGTATCTTCAAAAAGTTAATCAACAGGTTTTCAACTAAAATAAATGAGTTATCGAATTAATATACATCTATCGCGTTAATAGAGATTTTTTATTGCACTTTCAATCCGTTCCCTGAAGTTTCCATTTCTTACCCTTTTCCAGGCTTCGGGAAAGGTGTTAAGTAATGTTTGGAGTTCTTCCTCCCTGTACGCTAGATAGGCTTCTATTCCTTCTGCGCCTGCAGGGAACTTCTTTTTTCCTGAATTTTTCTCATTTTCGGCAGAGCCCCATTCCCCGGTTCTCAGGTAAGAACTCAGCAGATCAACTGCAATCACCGCATCGTGAAGATTTCCAAGGTGATCCTGAAAGGTTTTAAGCTCCCTAATCAGGTTTTTTATATCCTCCCCAAGTACACTCTCAAAAAATTCGAGGGTATAACGCATTTCCTTAGCTGCAATCCTGAGCCTGTGCAGGCGTTCAACAGGAAGATAAGGCCCTTCTACCCATTCGGAGTAAGCACTGATATCTGCTAAACGTGCATAAAGGATAGACGGAAGAACATCTTTTACCCTGTGTGGCAAAGCGTCATGTTTTTCGTTAGTTACAGGACGGATCAAGCTTTCTGGAGAGGCAAGTGCATCCGAAAACTCCTTCTTGAAAGTCCGGTATTTTTCGCTTTCAAGATAATCAAGCATATTTTTCCTGGCTTTTTTTCGCTCGTCGGCAAGCACTGCAAAAAGCGGGTCCAGATCATGCTCATGTCTAGGAGGAAGGGTTTTCAGGTATTCTTCGGTTTTTTCGCGGAAAACGTCGAGATCCCTGACTTTTCCAAGTGAACTAAGGGTCCTTCTGAGTCCTTTGAGGTGAGGTTCAAGCTGTCTGGAATCAAGATAAGTCTCAAAAACCTTTGCTGCCGCTCTCATCCTGCGGACTGCGACCCTCATGTTGTGTAGTTTTTCAATATCTTTTCCTTTTACAGTTCCTCCCTCATAGGAGAGCATGCTGGAAAATTGATAAGAAAGTATCCTGCAGGCAAGCCCTGCCATAGAGTCAGCAGGTTTGACAGTTATCTCTGCAGGTGGTCTGCACTTTCTCTTTTCTTGTTTCTTTTCCTTTTCATCTTGTTTTCCTTCTGTTTTTCTCTCTTCTAGCTTTTTCTCTTCTCTGGATTGCTTCTTTTCTGTCTTTTTCTTTTCTCTGGATTGACTTTTCTCTGTTTTTTTCTCCTTTCCAGCTGGTTTCTTTGTTCCTATTTCCTTTGTTTCGGATTTACTTCCGTCCAGGGGTTCTTCTTCCTCAGTAATCTGAGAAAATATAATTTTGCTTCCATAGAGAAATTTCCAGAATTTACTTTTCGCCTCAAACTTTTTTGCAGCTTTTTCAGTTATAGTTCCTGTTATTTCTATTTCCAGAGCGTCTTTAAGCTGCCTTGTCTTTATAGGTCGGGCATCGGAAGCTTCGAGAAGGGTTGCAATTGACATAATGGCTGCAAGCACCAGGGCTTTACTTTGGAAATCGGGGGGCAGCTTCGTATGGAAACCTTTAAAGACTGAGTTTAGATCTTTTTCGTTTAAACATGAATCCTGAATCTCAGCGATCAGGGCGAGCATTAAATTCTCGTGGAGCCTGAGTCCTTTTATGGAGTGAGTCATGAAGATTTCCCTGTTTATACGGGCGCTCTCTTCGGGAAAGCTTGAGTTACCCGCATCCTTCAGGAGAGCTGCAAGCCCGAGGAGCTTTCTCTCATCCTGTCCAAGTCCGTGGTATAAAAGCAGCTCATCAAAAAGTGTAAGAGCATATTCCCTGGTTTTTTCTGCCCTGATTTTATTTATCCCATAATACTCAAGCAGGCTTTCAGTGTCCCATTGCTTAAACTCTATTGCTTTCTTTTCATCTCTCAAAACAAAGTTTTCTCCGGATTGGAGATGGAACTCACGGTCTTTTTCTTTATATGTGGCAAAAGGAAAAATAGAAAGCCTCTTTTCTTTAAATTTTGAGTGCAGGGCTTTGATTTCACCTTGAGAGACATTTAGAAGCCTGCTGAGCTCTTCGCAGTTCTGTCCCCTGTCGAGCCCTGTTAAAATTTGAGCCTGCTTTCCATATACGTTTTTCTGGCCTGCAAGCTGTGAGCAAAAAGCCTTTTCTCTCAAACTAAGCAAGGTTTTCTCAGGAAGATTTTCCATGAAAAGAAAGGCTCTCTCGAACTTGGAAAAAGGGCTTTCTGTCAGGTTATAGTGCTTGAGCAGGAAATTCCGTATACTCTCAAGATCTTCAGAGTTTCCTTCGCTTTTAAGTTCAACTTCAAATTCATTATAGTGTTTTTCTCTGCCTCCACTTCTCAGGTTTACCCTGTCCAGGTAAGCTTCTGCTACAAACCTATTCCCTATTTTTATCTGGCGTATCATCCTTTTCTGTTTGAGGGACAGAAGTGGAAAAAATTCAAGTCCTGCCGTAAGTTCCAGAACCATATTTCTGATACGGAAATCAGGACATTCGATCACGGATTTCCCCTCAGGTAGGAAACTTACATACTCCTCTCGCCTGTGAGTCCCACTTTCAAAACCTCCCAGGCTTTTAATGGTTACCCAGCTTCCCTCTTCCCCAAACGCTTTTCTTACTCGCAGATAATAACCTGAAGCCATAATAGCCCGATTCTCAGTATCAAAGAAAACATCCTCGTTTAACTGGACTTTCGGCTCAGAAAGGGTGTATGAAGCAAGCTCAGAGAGGTTTTCTAGAGCCTGAAAATCCGCTTCTTCAATTACCAGAAACTTCGACTCTATCTCCATAATTATTCTCTTCCGCCCGAGATGCCGCCCGGGTTAAGATTAAGTTAATACATAGACGTATGTTTAAAACTGCGGTAGGTTGGTTAAGATATTATAGATCTCAGGGCTTCTACATAGCTATTTTAAGTTATTTTTTGATTCTTTGAATTATTTTTTCAGTTATTCCCTGTAATAACTGCTCAAATCCTTATAAACAAATCTAGTGTTATTCTTTCTATCTGTTGGAAGCAATTAATTCACGGCATTTCCTGTTGAACCTTTAGTTGATTCTACGGCTCAATAGCTATAATGAATGAAAATTCAAAAAAGCTAAACGTAGTAAAGCATATCTATTAAAAATTTAAAAAAGGCTATATATTTATCAATCCTTAAGCTTCTAAAGAGTAAATTCGCTCATAATTAACTTATTATCTTGATTAAATAAAGTCAAAATATATTAAGTCAAATTAGAATATTTTAAGCCCTTGCTAGATATTATTACGTTTAAAATTAGTAGGGATTCATCAATCCATAATGGAGAATTATCTTATTAAGATCTATAAAATATCCATGTGAAGCGCAGCCAGTGGAACTTGTTGAGTAGTGGAATTTGTTGAGAGATAACCATTACTGAAGAAAAAGAAATTTTGGATTTGTATGCTGGTGTAATTGATGATAAACCGGATTTAAAAACAGTAGATCTAAATGGAAATGAATATTCGAAAAACTATACGTTCCCAGACTGGGGGTCGATAAAAATAGGTGGGTTGGTAAAAACTGAACTAAATCCACACGGTATCTGGTATGATAGCAAAATGAGGCAGATAATATGATAAGCAAGGAGTGCGCAAAAATATATGCAAATGTATATAGTGCATACATGTATGCAAAATTAAAAACCCTTGGCCCTATAGTGGTCGCGAGTACAAAGCTAGGGATCTCAAATCACGGATTTGATTGCCCTGTGTGCGGGTACAGCGGTCCCTTTTTAAATATCCGAAGGAAAAACGCATCCTGCCCACAATGTGGTTCTGCTGAAAGACATCGCCTTCAATTTCTTGTGGTTCAAAAGTTGCAGAAAAGATATGATTTTTCAAAGATGGCTATGCTGCATGTGGCTCCTGAACAATGTTTCTATAAATTGTTTAAAAAACAGTTTGCAAAATATACAACAATTGATATAGAAAAAAAGGAAAATATAGATTATCAAGCAGATCTTTGCGACCTTCCATTTGAAAACAGTTCTTATGATTGCGTTTTTGCATCTCATGTACTTGAACATATCAAAGAAGATAGAAAAGCCATTTCTGAGATAAGGAGGGTATTGAAGCCTGGTGGTTTTGCTATTCTCCCTGTCCCAGTAACAGTACAAAAAACAATTGAATATCCAGAGCCAAATCCATATGAAGCGTATCATGTAAGGGCGCCAGGGTTTGATTACTTAGATAGATATTTAGAATATTTTTCGCGTTTGAAAACGTGGAGTTCTGAAGACTTCTCAAAGAGATATCAATTATATGCTGGAGAAAAAATTGTTGAGTATACCCCTGTTTGTTTCGTTTAATGTGATTGAGTTTATACGACAAAAGAATGGAGGAGGGTATACTCCCTTCTTAAACGGCCTGTGCAGGCCAGTAATCAGTCGTATCAGATGTTGGAGCGATTCACAAGTTTTTATTTCCTGCCCCTTTGATTCATTAAGCTTTGTTCCAGCTAAAAACACTTTCAAAACCCTGCGCATTTAACGTTACTGAGCTCTATTGCCAAACTTTCAATATAACTAAGCTTTTCAACTATTAATAACAGATTAACTAAACTATGGAGTAACTTCCCTTGACAGGTAATGATATACTACTTTGGGATGAGACCCTATTTAAGGACCCCTCCGTGCTTGAGCCTGATTATCTTCCTGATTATTTTCCTCATAGGGAATCCCAGTTGAATGCGCTCAAATTCGCGCTCAAGCCAGCCCTGCGCGGTATGCGACCTTTGAATTGTTTGCTTGTAGGTCCTCCCGGAACAGGAAAAACCAGTGCGGTTATGAAGATATTCAGGGAAGTTGAAGCCCATGCACCTGGTGTCGTTACCGTTAAAGTTAACTGCCAGATTGATTCCACACGTTTTGCGGTAATATCCAGAATTTACAGGAAGCTTTTTGGAATTTCTCCTCCCAACTCGGGAGTTGCATTCAGAAAGATCTTTGAAACTGTTGTTAATTTCCTTGTTTCTTCAGAAAAAGTTCTGATTGTTGCTCTGGACGACCTCAACTATCTCTGCTACGAAGGGCATGCCAATGAAGTGATGTACTCACTTTTAAGGGCACATGAACAGTACCCTGGAGCAAAGATAGGAGTAATCGGGATTGTAAATGATGCCTCAGATCTTTACTGCCTGGATTCCAGGGTTAATTCGGTTTTCCTGCCTGAAGACATTCCTTTTCCGAGATATGGAAGTGCTGAGATTCTTGACATTCTAAAAGATCGCACAAAGTACGGCTTTTATCCCAAGGTAATTTCTGATGAACTGCTGGAGCTTATCGTCTCGTATGTAGAAAGGACTGGAGACCTCAGGGTTGGAATTGACCTCCTCAAACGTTCTGGTTTTAATGCTGAGCGCAGGGGAAGTCGCACAATCTCTTCTGAAGATGTGGAAAAAGCTTACGAAGCATCCAAGCTGCTTCATCTCTGCAGGAGTATAAGCCTCCTGTCTGATCCCGAAAAGCGCCTGCTCGAATTAATAGCAAGAAAAGGAGAAATCCAGGCGGGTGAGCTTTACAAAGCTTTCCGTGAATTAACGCAGCTAGGATACACACGTTTTTATGGAATTGTCAACAGACTTCAGGTGCTTAATTACATAGATGCGGATTTTACAGGCAAGGGACAGAGAGGCAGGACAAGAATTATAAAAACAAAATTTGAGGCTGAGGATGTTCTTAACTGCCTTGAAAAATAGTAAGTGCAGAATTTGAATAGGAATCTCTGGATCTCAGAAAATTAAAAAGCCTGAAAAAAGGAGAGATTCACACGGATTCTGATGAGAAGCCAGAAAAGAGTTTTCAGACTTTAATTTCTGAGGGTTAAAAGGAGGACACGGCTTGAAAACCGTGCCTTTTCCTGTTTATCCCAAATTGTTTTGTGATTTATTTTTCAGGATTACATCATTGGAGGCATTCCGCCGCCCATTCCACCTTGCATTCCGCCTGGCATACCACCCATTTCTTCTGGGCCTGGGGCTGCACGGGTGGAAGCTATGACATCATCGATCCTGAGGATCATGGTTGCTGCCTCAGTAGCTGCATTGATAACCTGGGTCTTGACTCTGAGAGGTTCAACTACAAAGTCTTTCCACATGTCAACGACTTTTCCTTCAAAAACGTTGAGTCCTGCAGTTTTTACGCCTTTCTCGTGCTGAGAGCGAAGCTCCATAAGCATATCAATGGGGTCAAGTCCTGCATTCTCTGCAAGGGTTCTTGGAATGATTTCAAGAGCTTCGGCATAGGCTTTGACTGCAAGCTGCTCTCTACCTTCGAGGGTAGCTGCATATTCCTGGAGCCTGAGTGCAACCTCAACTTCTGGGGAACCGCCGCCTGCGACGAGCTTTTCGTCCTCGATTGCAACGCCGACAACACGCAGGGCATCCTCAAGAGCGCTGTCAATGCTGTCAACTACATGCTCTGTGCCGCCACGCAGCAGGATGGTTACAGCTTTCGGGTTGTCACAACCTGTGACAAAGGTCATATTGTCGCCGCCAATCTTCCTCTCTTCAACAAGTTCTGCATATCCGAGGTCTTCGGGAGTGATCTCGTCCATGTTGGTAATCAGTTTGCCGCCTGTTGCTCTGGCAAGCTTTTCCATGTCGCTCTTCTTAACTCTGCGTACAGCAAAGATACCTGCTTTTGCAAGGTAGTGCTGGGCAAGCTCTTCAATTCCCTTCTGGCAGAAGACAACATTTGCCCCGCTGTCGATAACCTTCTGGACGATCTTCTTGAGCATCTGCTCTTCCTGATCAAGGAAGGACTGGAGCTGGTCAGGAGAGGTTATGGAGATTTCTGCATCTACTTCGGTGTCCTTGAGTTCGATTGCGGAATTGAGAAGAAGGATTTTTGCATCCTTGATTTTTTCAGGCATGTTGGGGTGAATTCTCTCCTTATCAATAATCATGCCCCGGATAAGCTCGGAATCCTCTACCCTGCCGCCGACCTTCTTCACAACATTGATGTTGTCTTTGTCAACGCTTGCCTTTCCGTTTGTGTCCACAACGCTTGTAACGGCATCTACGGAAATCTCGGAGAGGAGCCTTTTGGAGGATTCTGCACCTTTTCCAGTCATTGCGGTTTCAGCGATGCTGATTAAAAGGTCCCGGTTAGACATCTCTACTGTCATTGCCAGGGAATTCAGGACTTCTACGGCTTTATCTGCTGCAAGCCTGTACCCTGACGCGATGATTGTCGGGTGGATTTCCTGCTCGATTAAATCTTCAGCTTTGGTTAAGAGCTGGCCTGAGACCACAGCTGCACTGGTAGTGCCGTCTCCTACTTCTTCATCCTGGGTCTTGGCTACTTCAACTACCATCTTTGCTGCAGGGTGTTCAATGTCCATCTCTTTGAGGATGGCTGCCCCATCGTTTGTAATAATCACATCACCCATGGAGTCCACGAGCATCTTATCCATGCCTTTAGGTCCAAGGGTTGTTCTAACGGCTTCGGCTACTGCCTTTGCAGCCATAATATTGTTACTCTGGGCATCCCTGCCTCTGGTTCGCTTACTTCCTTCTTTTAAAATGAATATTGGCTGACCTGCCATGATTTAATCCTCCATTAGTGTGAGTTTGGAATAGCTCTGATTAAAATCGCATTTTACATGTTTGTACTTCTATATAAACTCATCCCATTGAAGGCTCTGAATAATATGGATTTTATTTACAGCTCCTCTCAAACAAATGTCAGGATAAAACAATCTCATATTCGGGTTTTTACAGGAAAACCATATGCATCACAAAATCTTGATTTTAAGGGTAATAGAATAATTCCATCGTTCTCTACTTTCTTGTTTCGGGAAGTTTAGAAAGAGCGTCTTCTATTTCGATCGCTTTCTCAAAAGAAAGCCCAAGTGGAACTTCAAAGTCTTCATATCCACTATGCTTTCTTGAGCCCTTGCACCCGAATGATAGGCCCATGCCCTGCCTGTAGGCAAGTACGGTACAGTCCCCGCAAATTGAGGCTGCACCCATCGTATCCAGTACTGCCCTCTTTCCTTCCGAATAGGCACCCGCCTGAACAATGCGCATAGCTTTTTCAGGCTTCAGAAAAAGAATCATCACATCAAAATTACCTTTATTCAGGGACAGGGGTTCTACTTTTATAAAGCAGAACCTTTTTTCCAATCTCGGAAGTGATAAAGCTGCATTTTCCGCAGCCTTCGAGTTCTTATATCTTCCGGAGTTCAGGTAGTAAGCAGCAGGACTCTTCTCTGAGAAACCCAGTACATAATTTCCTGGGGAGCATCTCTGCCCTGAGACAAGGAACTCTTCTCCCATACGGGCTTTCTGCACAAGTTCGCAAAAAAGAAAGCGGGATTTTTCAGGAGAATTTTCATCTCCTACGTCGGACACTCTCTCCAAGGCTTTCCCGTTGACATCTCTTTTAGTTTCATGCCCTATTTCATTCTCTAACTCACTCTCGATTTCATTTCCGACTTCGTGCCCTATTTCAAAAGTTACACACACAGGCTCGCCGGTCTACATCAGCCGGCTGAGCTCAGGATATCTCGAGAAAGGGCTTTTTCTGGTTTGCATGCGCCTGCTCCTGTTTTTTCTGACCTTCAGAGGAATTCCGCTTTTACAGACGTGAAAACCGGGCCCCTCATATCTATTTTTTTCTTTTTGCCCGTGATATAGCGCTGAGCAACAGGATCTATTCTCAGATTGATTTCTGAAGGAACTTTGGCGATTCTTACCCTGACTATGTGCTCGGTCGCTCCCGACATTGCAGCTTCTTCAATCTCCTTGGCAGCCTGGGCTGCAAATGCTTCTATGAAACGGATTCCTGCTCTTGCAGAGTGGTTTTCAAAAGCTTTTTGCCACTTTTTAGTGTTTGGAATTCCTATGAGGTCTCCCTGATAGGCTACAACCTCATTGAAAGCCGCAGGTCCGCAAAGCTTTGTATTTTCTTCAGGCTCGATCACGGAAACTTTTACTTTTCTGCCGCAGACTTCTCCTTCCCAGGCAGGGAATTCACAGGGACTGGGTTCTTCTCCATGCAGCTCGCACTGGGAAACGATTGCAGTTGCAATTGCATTACCTTCTTGAGTTTCAGGCACTTTATCTACGAAAACCTGTTTTGCAAGTTCACCATCTGACATCTCCCATTCTGTATACTGTGGAATCTGAGGATAAGTAAGGGAACGTACATCAGGAGCATCATGCAGAATCATTGCCAGCCTTTCCACTCCAAGCCCGAGATTCATGACAGGATACGGAATATCATATTCTGCAAGAGCTGTTGGGGAATATATTCCGAAAGTTGCAACCTCAATCCAGCCGTCCGAGTATTTTGAATTAGAGCCTACAAGTTTCGGATGGAAGGCAAATACCTCGGTTTGAGTGTCTGGAATATAGTACTTACTGCGCTTTTCATCGGGCCTGAAAAGGAATTTTTCAAATCCAAACTGGGAAAGCAGTCCTTCTGCAACAGCTTTTCCGTGATCAACAGTCACATCCTCATCCATTATTACGCAGGAAGCCGAGTAGTAGGTCATGAGCCTTGAGGCATCCTCCTGCTGTTCTCGCCTGAAGCAGCGATCTATGGAGAAAAAATGGAAAGGAGGCTCCTGCCTCTCGAGGAGGGCGCCAAGGGAAATGAACCAGCCGCTAGTCATGTGGCTGCGGAGTGTCTTTGTGCTTGCTTGCGGCACAAGTTCTTTAAACTCAGGAAAAACCCTGTCAATCATATCGGCAACAAGGGCGTCGGATACTCCAAGCATCGCTGAAATCTCAGGTACAAGATCGTCTCCTTCAATCTTTCCTTTTTTATATGAATGGAGAACCTGCCTGATCTTATTTATCCCTTCATCGCCTATATCTCCGAGAATTTCTTTTATCTGCGCGATGCGCTCATCGGAAATTCCAACATTAGGCCTTGGCAAGCCTGCAAGATAGAAACAGCGATCCAGAACTGCAAGAGCTTCGCTTCCAAACTGTTTGCGTACCTCTTTATCATCTACAATCAGAGGATTCATCATCTCTTCAAAACCCATTCTCAGATAGGCTTCTCTGAGTTTTTGGATTGTATCGTAAACCGGATGTGCTTTTCCATATCTCAGAGTGATTCTGGGGTAACGTTCGTTCAGAGTAGGTGTCCTGACCAGTTTTTTACCTTCGTTCCAGGTAAGGTCGAAGTTCTCCCTTGCATCCTTTTTAATTTTTTCCGGATCAAATTTCATGTATATCCTCTTATAACAGATTATTGGAATTTATATCTTATAACAGACTAATGAAATTTATATCTTAACTGAAATTCTGAATCGATATACTGGAAGTTTAAACAGATCTGCTGAAACTTTAAATCTGTGAAACTGGAGTCTAAACAGGTTTAGAGAAATTCTAAATTAGTCAATTTGGAGAAATCTCGCGCATAAAACTTAAATTAAACAGTTAAACTGCTAAACGGCTGAGTAATTGTTAAAACAATAAATGGTTTAATAGTTATCGGGTAAGCTTTATATTAACGGGTTGCGATTTAATCCTCTATTCTAACTCTCAAAGCTCAAAAAATGCTGGACTATTCAATGTTTTACATTCTTCTATCTAAACTTTTCTAAAGTCTATATATGTCTCTAAAGTCTGGATTCCAGATTCTGCATTGCGCTTTCAAGCCTTTTCTGACCGATTGCATTGACAACATCGCCGCGTGTCTTTTCTAAAAGGGAGCGGGACACATCGGTTTTTCTTCTCAGTCCCCTGGTTATAGCATCAGGATAGTCAAAGTCCATAATCATTGCATGGATGTTTTCCATGATGCCTAAAAACGCTTCGGCTTTCTCAAAGGATTCATCTCTTATAAGATCAAGGACATGTCTCCTGAGCTCACCTACAACGTCCCCAAGACCGTTAAGATAGGCTGCATATTCAACTCTTAAGTCATCAGGAGAGGGAATATTTTTGTCTTCCTTCAACAGGCTGCTGAGGACTGAGACTTCCGTATATTCCTGCTGGGCATGTTCTACAAAGCCTGCATGATAAATGTCGGCATGCCCCTTGAAAAGAACCTCAAGTCTCTCAAGCGCTTTCCCAGCAGTTTTAATACTTTTGTCCGCCTTCTCGAAGTCCTGACTGTGAAGAGCAAATGAGGCTGTCCTGCATTCCCTGACAACTTCGCGGGATATCTTCAATCCTTCTTCCCTTATACTATCTTTAGCCTCAAAATTTTCCCTTATTCGGGCAGAAATCTCTTCAAACATAATTTTAATACCCCCCTTTAATGTTTCTCAGTCTCTTCATAGTTTACTTCTCTACTAAAACTGAGTGCTCTTATATATTCTGTCTGTTTTGTATTTCACTTATTTTGTATAATTCACATATTTTCATGTATTTTATATTTTTTAATCTCTTTTTTGAGATTCCAGAAACTCTCCTCTGAAAATTTTTTCTAATTGTATTATGTCTATGATAATGTATCAACGGTAGATAATTTCACTGTGCTAACCGAATCAGAAATTGTCTATTCTCTTTCGAATATTAAACTCAATCTAGCCATAAAAAGATTTAAAAAATATTTAAAAAGATTTAAAAAAAGGAGGAAAAAAGTTTTTCCTTGTCGATATCCTCTAACCCTCCGGAGTAATTCCAGAATCAGCTCGAAATAGCCAGTAGAACAGTAAGGTTTTTTCCTTTCGGCTCTTTTTTTAGAATTAGCTGGAGTTTGGGATTTTTTAACAGGATCATCTCAAGAGACGCACCTGAGCTTGCTTATTTTCTGGAGCTCATCTGTTCTCAGATCGCGCCCCGAGTGAATTCCGCTTTTATTTTTTAAAGAATCTATCTTTACAGATTATTCATTACAGGTTATTCATCTACAGGAATGGTCTCAAGCTGACTTGAAAGATTCCATATCAAAGTTCTTGTGTGCAGAGGAAGGTTAGGATCATTGCTTATATCTTCGAGAATGGAAATGCTTGATGCTGCTCTAAGAAAGAGAGGTTCGGATTCGTTGTTCAGTATGTCCATAATTTCATTCACGGAACGCCTGATATTTCTTGGAACTGAAGAGTCGCTGTTTATACTTTCTAAGACCTGAAGACATTGTCTGATAACTTCTGCTGAATCATTTGATGACACTCGAATCACCTTCGCAGTCAATTATTATTGTAAAAATTAGAGCTAATAGATTAGTCTAAGACAGGCTTGGTATATAAAATATTATCGGTGATTTTCAAGGTTACCTGCTTTAGAGTCTGCCCTTTGTGGTTCTGAGTTTGTTGCTTTTTTCAGGCTGCGTAGGGTGATATTAACCTCATACCCAGCGAGTTACAGGAAAAATTTTATAAAATAAATGAGAAGCAAATGAATTAGAAGTTGTGAATAAGGAAGGTCAGGTAAATGGATTCCGAAAAAGATAAAAAAGTAAAGCGAATAGCACGTTTCCTTGAAATCGGAGGAACAATGCTTGCTGAGCATTGTAAAGTTTGCGGGGCCCCAAAATTCCGTTATCAAGGTAAAGTAATTTGTCCTGTATGTGATGTCCAGGAAGAGGAAGAAGCTCAAGAACCAGCCTTAGATGCCCAGGTTCCTGAGTCCAGATCGTACACAGAAAAAGGCAGATCTTCTTTTGAGACCAAAAAAAGAACCCAGGCTCACAGGCAAAAACCTCGTTTTGGGCTGAGAACCTCTGAAGCTGCTGTAGAAGAGGAAAAAGCTATTGAGCCGCTAGAAGAGGAGATTTCCAGGGTACCCCAAGATAAAGAAGAAACAGGAAATACAATGCCTGTAACTCCAGTGGCTCCTGCAACAGCTGCAACCAAGGCAGCACCCACAGGAAGAGTGGAAAAACTGGCTGCCTCATCGAAGGTATCCGGAACTTACGGAGACCGGAAAATACTGGAAGACCTTCTCTTTAAAAAGATGATCGATATTGCAGATTCCCTCCAAGATGAAACCGATCCGCACAGTATTGCCGAGGATTTAGGGCTAATTGAAAAAGGACTTGGGCTTATAGAGCGCCTGAGACAGTTATAATAGTAAAAAGAAAGGAAAATACATGAAAGTAAAGTAGAAACAAATAGAAGATATAAAAGTAAAGTAGAAACAAAGAAAATACATGAAAGTAAATTAGAAATAAAGAGAAGACAGGAAAGTAAATTAGGGACAAAGAAAAGACATGAAAGTAAATTAAAAACAAAGAGAAGACAGAAAAGTAAAGTAAAAACAAAGAAAAGACAGGAAAGTAAAGTAAAAACAAAGAAAAGACAGGAAAGTAAAGTAAAAACGAAGAATAGAAGAAAACAGGGTAGGGAAGAAGAGAAAATATCTAAGGAAACCTGGCTCCTCAACTTATCCGTTATAAGGGGTTTCAAGGATCTCCCTGATTTTGGCTGCTCTCTTTGGACCTATTAATTTTACTTTCTTGAGTTCCTTGGCATCAGCCTTCATAATAGCCTCCACAGACCCAAAATGTAAAAGAAGGTTTCTTGCAGCTTTCGGCCCTATGTCTGCTATCGCGGAGACAAGATACTCCTGCTGCTCAGTAAGGGTATGGGTTGACTTTTTCCCGTGGGGGTTTACTTCACGCTTATTATCCGTCTGCTCACGCTTTGCAAGCATTTTTAATATTGCAGCACTCTCTTCCTCATCTCTTGAATATAACAGTGAAACTCCAAAATCAATGGCAATGGATATCAGGGAGCCGTAAATGGCATTTGGATTGATTTGTCGTGAAGTGAAAAGTTCCGTTCCTTCAATAATAAGAACGGGTTTTTGATACGCTCTTGTAAGGTCCGATAACTGCGCAAAGAGATTACGCTTTCCGGCAATAAGAGAATTTACAAAGTCATCCGTGCGCTTTCTTTCCACTGCAAGTCGATCGCTTACAACGTAATCCCCAATTTCAAGTGCTGCAAAACTGACTTCTACTCCAAGCCTGTCAAGAACATTTGCAACCCCGCTTTTTGCTTCCCTGTAATCGACCACTATTTTAAGAGTTTCGGGTGTGGTCTCTATCCCGGGCACTTCTACGGCTGGTTCAGGTTCATATTCCTCTTCAGGTTCTTTTGAAGCTTCAGATCCAGATTCAACTTTAATTTCAGATTTCTTTCCAGAAATAGTTTCGAAATCTACTAGGGTCTTTTGCTTTTCTTTTACAATTTCCTCTTTAGTTTTCTCCCCATCCTTTTGTTCTTTCCCTTTTTCGCTTTTTTCCCATATCCTGTTTTCTTTTCCTTCTCTGTTCCCGGCTTCGAAGCTATTTTCTTTTATTTCTTCGTTCTCCCTGCCGTAATCTGAGTCTTCATCCGTGTTCCTATTACCTAAAGTTATATCTATAGTTAGATCATTGCTGTCTGTAGTTTTATCCTTACAGTTTACAGCTAAATCGCTGGTCTCCCGTTTTAGATTGAGATTTTTCTGCACTAAATCTCCGATTCCCTGTTTTAAACGTGTAATTTCCGGCTCTTTGGCTTTATTATGTATGATTACCGTTTTATCAGTTTTATTATTTGAAATTAGAGCTCCGGATTCAAAATCAGAAATTTTAGAGCTCTGCTTTGTGTCATTAGGAACCAGCAGGGCTTCAAGCCCCTGTATGCTATTAAGCATCCTTTTTTCCTTGTTCTTGCTGCTCCAGTAATAAGCTTCATCACGTGTACCTTTTGTCACAAGTACAATCACTCTGCCTTTATGCTGTCTCCCTGTCCTGCCTTTGCGCTGGATGCTCCGGATTTCCGAAGGAATGGGTTCGTAAAAGAGTACCAGGTCTGTAGAAGGAATATCAAGTCCCTCTTCGGCAACTGAGGTAGCTACAAGTACATTATATTCTCCTGCCCTAAACTTATTGAGGATCTCTACCTGTTGCTTTTGCGTAAGCCCTTTGTCCTTGCGGCGCGAAGCCTGTCCCACAAAGCGGGTAGGTACAACTCCCGGAACTTCGGATAGGGCATTTGTCACTAACTCTGCTGTGTCCCTGTAATTCGTAAAAACAATTACTCTGGACTCAGGGCTTCCTTTCAGTTGCTCGGACACGATCTTTCGCGCAAGTTCGAGTTTAGGATGTTCGATCTCGCATTCCTTTACCCTGTGGAGGGTTTTTCTCATAAAGAGATCATCCATTAATCTTTTTGCAGCTTTGCTTGCACTATTTGAAGAGGCATCTGCATCCAGTTTCTCCAGATACTTCCTGAGGGTTTCAAGTCCCTGAGTCTCAACCATCTCCACAGCATGGTTTACCTTTACCATTTCAGCAAGCACTGATAGGGCAGTAAAAACTGCAGGATCGCCCCCCATTCGGATCTCACCCTGAAGTTTCTTCTGGAGAAGCAGGAGGTCTTTTTTGGAGACATATTTCCCGCTGCCTGCCGAAAAACCCAAGCCTCTTATTATTCCGAGCCGGTCATCAAAGATTTTTTCAAGATAGCCCCGGATCTCAGCCATCTCGGAAGGGAGCTGTACCTGAAGCCATTCTATCTCCTTTTCCTGCACATAAGGGCGGACATCTCTGTCTTTCTCAGTCTTCACCGACACATTCTCAACATGCAAATTCTGACAGACCTCCGAGATTTTCTCATCCGAACTGCCAGGGCTTGCAGTAATTCCGAGCACATGAGGATTTTTTGCGCTCTCGAAATATTTTTCCGCAATAAAGGTATAAGCATAATTCCCAACTGCCCTGTGAGCTTCATCAAAGGTTATATGGCTTACATTCTCAAGGCTGATTCTTTTTGTAAGAAGGTCATTTTCAATTACCTGAGGGGTGGACACTATCAATTTTCCCTGCGCCCAGAGCTTTTCCCGTTCTGCAGGGGGAATACTGCCAGTAAAAGCCAGAATCTCTTCTTCGGGAAGAGTCATAACCTTTTTTAAAAAAATCGCATGTTGCTCCACAAGCGGTTTCGTTGGAGAGAGAATCAGGGCTTTACCCCCATAACGCTGAAGTCTGGAAGCAATCACAAAAAGAGCTATAATAGTCTTTCCTAACCCTGTAGGAAGCACAACAAGGCTTGATCTTTCGAGTGCCTTCCCTGCAAGGCTCAACTGATAGAGCCTCTGCTCAACAGTATCAGGCTTTATCAGCGGGTGCTTCATGAAGGCTGGCTTCTCAGAAAAAAAACTCTTATTCATTCTGCTTCAGGATCATTTAGTTTGTTTCAGAGTCTTAATTCAATCATAAAAATATAAACAAATTAAAAGTTTTGCTGCAAGCTTTTCAGCCCACAGCACAGAAACTGCTAATTTTCTGGTTTTAGAAGTTAAAGGGCTTGCCTGCGGACTCGAAAGCTCTGTCTTTGTAAATGAGCTCATATAGGACGTTTTCTATCCCTGTGATCGGAGCCCGGATCTGGCGCATGGAATCCCTGTCCCTGATAGTTACAGTTCCATCTCCGAGGGTATCGTAATCTACAGTAACGCAGTAAGGTGTACCAATCTCGTCATTTCTCCTGTAACGGCGCCCGATAGTTCCTGAGTCATCATAATTGACAAGCAGATTCTTTTCCCTGAGTCTTGCAATGATATCTTTTGCGGGATCTGCAAGCTCTTCACGGGTCAGGAGCGGGAGAACTGCAACCTGTATCGGGGCAACTCCACTTGCGAAATGCATTACAAGGCGGGTTTCTTCTTCTCCCTCGGCTTCGGACTCTTTTCCAGCTTCTTCCGTGCCTTTAAGTCCGGATTCGGCAGCCTTCTGAGCCACGTTTTCGTCATCATAGGCATGCTCCATGATGCCGTAGAAGATCCTGTCGATCCCGTAGGAGGGCTCGATTACGTGAGGAATGACATTCTCTCCGCTGACTTTTACAGTCTCTTCTGCAAAATCTACAGCGTCCGAGCTGACTGTTAATTCTTCCCCATCCACAGTAACTTTTATCTCATCTTTTGAAAGCTCCTCTTCGGAGAGCTGTCTTAAGGCGTCTGCAACGGCTTTCGCCTTTCCTTTAAAAACAGGACCGAGCTTGCCCATGTTTGGCTTCACAGTAAAGCGAGTCACCATTTTCGGCTCCTCATATTCTACATATACATAAAGTTCGGTCTTGCTCACTCTTGCATGGGCTTTAAGGTCGTAATCTGCCCTGTCGGCAATTCCTACAATCTCGACCCAGCCGAACCTGTCGGTCTCAATTTCGGCATCCCAACAGTCGACTGCATAGTGTGCCATCTCGTCGGTCAGGTGCTGCCTGAATCTGAGTTTTGCAGGATCAATTCCCACCTTTGTCAGGAATTCATTGGTAAGTGCGATATTGTAGCCCAGAACCTCGTGTGCTATAACTCCAGTTTTTACAGCATCCCTGACCGTCATCCTGAATGATTCGCCTTTTACCTGTCCCTTCTGTGAATAGAGTACAAGTTCTTTATCCGCAAAGCGCTCAAAGTTGGGATGCTTCTTGTTCCGCGGGTCAACAAAAATCTCGCATTCGGCTTGCGTGAATTCCCTGAGCCTGATTACACCCTGCCTGGGCGCAATTTCGTTTCTATATGACTTCCCTATCTGCACTGCTCCGAAAGGCAGTTTATCCCTGTAAAAGCGGGACAGCCTCTGGAAATCGACAAACATTCCCTGCGCCGTTTCTGGCCTGAGAAACCCCTGCCGTCCTGTACCGGGTCCGATGGTGGTTTTGAACATCAGATTGAATTCGTAAGCTTCCCCAAACTCGCCGCCGCATTCCGGACAGGTGATTCCTTTCTCCCTTATAACCTTTGTAAGATCCTCTGCACTCAGGGTCCCTGCCGCATCCGTCACATCTTCTACAAGGTGGTCAGCCCGGAATGCCTCTTTACAGTTCATGCACTCGCACAGGGGGTCAGAAAAGCCTCCAACGTGTCCGGAAGCAATGAATACTTCTTCAATCCCAATTGTCGGGCACTCAATCTCCATAAACCCTTCCTGGATAACGTAAAACTCTCTCCAGATCTGCTCTATCCGCCTCTTCAGCGCACTCCCAAGAGGCCCATAATCATAAAATCCCCGGCTTCCGCCATAAAGCTCAAAGGAGTTCCACAAAAACCCCCGGCGTTTAGCCAGCTCGAATACCTTCTCGTACTTGTCCATTTTATAAATCCTCGTGAAATTGATCGGAGATATTGGATAACTGTAATATTAATTTATAGGAAATACTAGATGGATAACGGCATCATTATATTAAATTTACACTGCTCTTCATCTATAGAAGATTTATCTGCAAGTCTCAAAATTTCGGATTTACTACCTTCTCTTCCTGATAACTTTGACCGGAAAAACTGGTTCTCTTAAAAGAAGAATTAAGAATTTTGATAGATCATAACGAATATTCAGCTGTTTTTTTCCATTTGGCTTTCCATAATAGTGCAATTCCTAAAATAGTAAGGATTAGCATTTGCCAGTTTTGTGAAAGCGGACCTAAACCGACTGATCCTTCGAGGGTATCACGAACCTCATCAAATGCGGCATGATATACGGTCGATACGGCTAAACTTTGAGTGCTTGACCATATGTAGGCAAATACAATTGCATGCATAATTGTCGGTATTAAGCTTATAAGTATAACAAGCAGCACTGAAACAAAAGGGTTAGCCTCCATTCGCGTTCCCATTACAACCAGAACTGGTAAGTGCCAGACCCAGGTGATAAAGCCGTGTAAAAGTAGTGCCAGGCGGGTACTGTATCGCGCAAATAAATGAGGCAATAAATATCCACGCCAGCCGAACTCTTCCCCAAATGCTGGAATGAGTGTGATTGTAAAGCTAAATAAAAACTCAACCAAGATGGTTGCGGTGCTTACATCTTGAGGACTTTCATAAATTCCTAGCAGTTGTTCAACAGCTCTCGGGAAAGCCCACAAAAGTAATGCAAGTCCAAAAGCGTATACATAATGCCTGGGTTTGCCCCATCGCCAACCTGCGTTCTCAAACCCATCCTTGAACACAAACCTGCCGGCAATGTAAGTGCCAACAGCGACCATGATCATTGATAATAAAAGGATGGGTTTGAAGGCTTCCCCTAGAAACGGGTAGGCAATCTGAAAGGGCCATGAAAGTATGATGATAATTAGCAAATAGACTTTCAGTGAAAAGGGGCGATCAATAATCTCGTTTTTCATAAAGATAAATAGTTTAAATTACAATAAATATTTTTTTAAATTTATCTCTGCGCCAGGTGATATTGTCGGTATGGAGTGCTTCGATCCAGTGGGATACTTCTCTGCATCGCCTTCAAAGTCGGTCTTGCCGAAAAGGCACTCAAGCCACAATTAAAAGATATCATTATGAAGGATGTTGTTTATGCCTGAGGGAGTTTTCTGCTCTATCCTGTTTTGCAGGGCACAGGAATTAACTGAAGAATACTTTTTGTTGCCTCTTGTTTTCGATTTGTGGCTTATATCTCGATTCTGAACTTATGGTTTATACTCTTTTACCATCAATGTTCAGGTTCTTTCCCATGTTCGTTAACGAAAACTTTGATCGGATCACTCGAATATTATTTATGTGATCATATAAAATTCTCTTATACAGGGTCAACAACTTTTAATATAACAAGCTTGTAATGCTAGAGACGGTGGGGTAAATAATGCACTTTCGATATGAAGGTGCCTTTTTGAGATTACGTCGGATAGTGTATGCTATGCAGGGCATTTTCGAACATAAAGTGCCTTTTTGAGATACCGTTGGATTTTATAGGGTACATATTCGGAGCACTTTCTAACAGGGAATGCTTTGAGACAATACTATATAGAATACCATGTAGAATACATTATGGGTGAGGTTTTGAAAATGCTGTTAAAGACTTTAAAAGAAACTGTGAGAACCGTAAAAGAAAAAGAGATTTTACATTCTGAAAAACTTATAGAAACGACACACTGGCTCCATAGCCTGGAGTTTCTGGTCGTAAGAATGATGATGTTTGCAATAGGTGTTCACCACCTTTATGTATACACCATAAAAACTGTATTCTGAGCTTAAATCTGAACTCAGCCTACCGTGCAGGCAAATCCGTCTCCTTTCCGATAAAAAACCTTTGCTACCAGAAATCGGGGCCAAAATGTGGGGGGAGCCCGATGTGGAGGTGGTAAGGATCGGTTTATAATTTGGAGAAAATCGCTAGCGTGTAGCGCTATGAGGATTTATGCAGCTTTTATGTAACCTGATCCAGAATTGCAAACCCGAGCTTCTAGATTGTAAAGGCATAGAGCTTTCCCGGAGCTTGGAAAACCTGGATTATCCGATCTGGCTTCTTAGCTGCATAACCCTATCGTGAAAGAAGAGGAATTTGTTCCATAGATCCCTCAAGTTCCATCAAATACATGATGACTTCTTCAGTGCCCTTATTTAATACCCCATCGGTAGACGTCATTCGGGTTAAAACAATTGGTCTTAGACCATAGAGGAGACCTTTAATAATATCATCTGCAGACAAAACACGCTAGTCGGGATCCTTTTCAAATTAAAAAGTAGGGCTCGGAACTGTTAGAAAACAGCCCTTAAACTTACTTTTTGTGGCTTTTTATTTATCCCTGCCACTTATTTTTTACAACTTGATATTTCTGGCTTGATATTTCTGTGTACTTATCATATCTGTACATTTATTATCCCTGTTGGTATATTAATATTTGAATATATTAATATTTGAATTAAATTGATTTCTCTGAACTTTCACTCCATGCAGCCATTCCATTAATTTTAAATTATCCGACAACTTATGGGGAAGCTGATGGTCCCAAAAATTCTTGTTACTAACGATGATGGTATTTACTCCACAGGTTTGAAAGCTGCATTTGACAGTGTCTCGGACCTTGGGGAGATTACGATATCGGCTCCTGCTGTCCAGCAGAGCGGTGTTGGGCGCTCGATTTCTATCTTTGAGCCTCTTCGAATCACGAAAACAAACGCAGGAGGCATACCTGCTTATTCTGTGGGAGGAACTCCTACCGATGCCGTAATTCTGAGCATCTTCGCAATCCTAAAGGAAATGCCTGACCTGGTGCTTTCCGGTTTCAATATTGGGGAGAATATAAGCACCGATACCATTACTACCTCAGGAACCATCGGAGGAGCCCTTGAAGCTGCGAGCTATGGCGTGCCTGCGATTGCCGCCTCCATACAGGTACTTGACGAAGGTCAAAAATTCGATGATCCCAGGGACTACCATAGAGAACGTTTTGAAGTCGGGATAAAAGTAGTAAACAGGATTGCTCGAAATGTCCTCAGGCACGGCATGCCAGAGAACGTGGACCTCCTGAACATAAATATTCCTTATCACGCTGAAGAGGATACGCCTGTAGAGATAACTCGCCTTGCACGAAAAGTCTTTAAAACGGATGTCGAGGAAAGGCGTGACCCCAGGGGCAGGCCCTATTACTGGATTGCAGGGGATCTGATCCGGGAAGAAGAAGAAGGGACCGATGTGCACGCTATCATGCAGAAAGGGTATATCTCAATAACTCCGATCTCCCTGGATTCAACTGCCAGGATAGACTTTTCTGAGATCGAAAAGTATCTCTAAAAGCTCCGTTATCTCTGGGTTGCAAAATTTTAAGTGCTCAAAGTCCAGGAAAATCTAAAATTACTGAAAATCCTGAAACTATAGCGACCTCTAAATATCTAGATGAAAAGGTTTAGTACTAAGAAGCCCTGATCTTCTACTTTATCCGAAAAAGCCCTTCTCACTTTATTCCTTAATTTCATCTCTTTCAATATGAATGGAGATTTCCTTCCATCCGCTGTCGACCGTATGTAACGTTTCTACCATTGCCTTAATAACGCTTATCACTATTTTCTGGACAAATTCGTTCATAGGGATTCTTCTCCCGTCTACTGAAAGCTCAATCCTCATTTTTTCCCTCCTCATTTGCATATTGATCTCTGCATTGTTCTTCATATCATATTTTCTTTTTCTTCTCAGGAACCCTAACAGGAACGTAGTATGGCTTCCTTCGGCTTACTGCAAGCTCGAGCAATTTCTCAATCTCTTCGGGACTTTTTGCATCACTGACATCTACTAAATTGTCGTTTACAAGCAGGCAGGGCTTGAATTTTCCGTCGGCTGTAACCCTTAGCCTGCTGCAGTGGGCGCAAAATTCCGAGTTATCCATAGGTCGAACAAATTCTACTTCCGCCCCGTCGATAATATATTTTTTTCGATGGTGAAGGTTTCGTACCTTGATTTCGCTTGCCTTCTCAGCCAGGCTTCGTTCAAGGTCTTTTGAGTCAATAATGTATTTTGAAAGCCTGGGATCAATATCCATAAGCTCTATAAGTTGCAAAATTACCTTCCCTTTATACTGTCGGATAAAATCCATCATTGAATCGATTTCGTTATCGTTTACACCTTTGAGGAGAACCATATTCAGCTTCACAGGAGTCAGTCCAGCTTCAACTGCACTGTCAATACCCCTGATAACCTTCTCAAGTGAGCCTGAGGGCGCTCCGGTAATTGCTTCATACTTCTCAGGCACAAGAGAATCCAGGCTTATGTTTACCCTATCAAGACCTGCCGCCTTCAGGGCTTTTGCACGTTTTTCAAGCAGAATACCGTTTGTGGTGGCAGAAACCTCTTTTAATGGAGGAAGGCAGGCAAGGATCTCCTCAAAGTCTTTTCGGAATAGAGGTTCGCCTCCTGAGAATTTCACTTTGTTGATCCCGAATTTTACTGCTTCCCTGACAATCCCGCAAATTAACTCCGGCTTCATTTCCCTTCCTACCGGGCCGCAGGTAGAGCAGTCTGCACCTTCATTATGGCAGTAAATACATGAAAGATTACACCTGTCAGTTACCGATATTCGAAGCCCTGTAACCTTTCGTCCATAAGGATCCTTAAGAATTTTCTTTGAGTCTTCTTCCGCAACTTCAGGAGCTTTTTCTGGATTTTTCTGCTTCATGGCTGATTAAAATCTCCTATTAAACATTTGACATGCAGCTCTTTGTTAAGTTATATTTAAGGTTCACTGATATTCAGGAGTTTATCCTTGTTATATGCGGACAAACACTTTATATCTGAGACGATTTGCCCATAATATCCTGATATCAAATTTAATTGGCACCTTTGAGAAAAAGCCCAGAACAGGAAATAAATTAAATTGAATTAGCAAAAGAGTTACTTCAGCTTATGGAGTAGAAGCCTCTTTTCTCAATCCTTTCCTGAGACTCTAGCTGCTCTACTTTAGAGTAGGTATAACCTTTTACTTAAGGTTAATGTGCACAGGCGAAGGAATATAAAACATTCGGATTTCTCAAAAAAGACTATCAGTCATAAAAATGATCATTCGGCATAGAGATAATCTGTTTGGCATATAATTTCATTTTCAAACTAAACTGCCGTGTTAAAGTTAGGAGTTCAGAGTAAAAGAATATTGATAGGCAAAACCATGTGCACGGAAATTTAATTATATAAACTCAACAAGATTAAATCTTCTGTGACCTTTCCTCTTAGTAAATTCATAAAACTCCTGAAAAATGAGCAGCTTATAAAGTTTGGGCAAAAACTGAATTTAAATATGTATAGCCTGAGAAGGCTCATTTGAAAGCTAATTGTATTCGATTGTTAAATGTCAACATTTTGTGTGGAGAGTTAGTTATACTCTCCAACACATATGCTATTTTCCTTACTTATTTATTTACACTCTACCGGAGCTTCTTCTACTTCCTCTGTGTCCTCACATACTGGAGTTTCTTCACATACTGGGGCTTCTTCTACCTCTTCAGTGTCTTCACATACTGGGGCTTCTTCTACCTCTTCAGTGTATTCACACAATGGAGCTTCTTCACAGACTTCTTCTTCTGGAACTTCGCATACTGGAGCTTCTTCACAGACTTCTTCTTCTGGAGCTTCACATACTGGAGCTTCTTCACAGACTTCTTCTTCTGGAGCTTCACATACTGGAGCTTCTTCACATACATCTTCTGGAACGTCTACAACCTCTTCTTCACATTCTTCTACTGGAACCTCTTCTACTTCTTCTGGAGCTTCTTCTACTTCCTCAGTGTCTTCACATACTGGAGCTTCTTCTACTTCCTCAGTGTCTTCACATACTGGGGTTTCTTCTACCTCTTCAGTGTCTTCACACACTGGAGCTTCTTCACAGACTTCTTCTTCTGGAGCT
>FZPS01000177.1_pt17 | contig 135712 bp, 107 predicted proteins | sample 1817821 | NCBI WGS metagenome assembly FZPS01 (sample SAMEA104158645, study PRJEB21678) | metagenome | place: Germany | collected 2015-04-21
TTTCTGATGTTTAGAATCTCGCTGATTTGGTCGGACGCCACTCCTTCTCTCATACACGCTTGTAGATGTGTTTCAGCTTTGTCAGGTGTTTGCAAGAGCGTGGATCTCATGCGAACGTATCACAGGGACTCGTTAGCGAAAGCGTATCTTCGTCGGAGTCCATTTAGTTCCGAGTGCTTTAGATAGCCATCATGCTGAAGTCTTCCGACTACGATTCCAGGAGACACCTCGATTTGTTTTGCAAACTCCATGATAGACTGTGCGGAGAACACTTGATTAGTCCTCTCAAGGTACTCCGCCAAGTACTCTGGTGGAATGAGCGTATCAGCCGCGAACCTGTCTGCTTCTTGCTCGATGTCTGACTTCTGTTCTCCATCTACCGGATCGGTGTTTATATACAAATGCTTCTTGTGCAGAAGCACGTGGCCTAGCTCGTGAAAGAAGGAGAACCAGAAAACATCCTCATACCTATGCCTTAGAGATAGCACGACCAGCGCTCTATGGCCGTCAGGGTGCTTCTTCCACATGGTTGCACCGTTTACATGCGTTCCCCTTAGGTGCGGGACAAATGACAGGGCGATGCCACAGTCAGCGCACAGCCTGATGAGTCTGTCATAGAACTTCGCTGGCTCCATCTGAGTGAGTGTGCGGAGCAGAGGCAGACTATCTTTGAGACGTCTTGGGTTATGTGGACTCACATTGACGAACTCCTTTTGGGCCTCGATCTCTCCTTTTCGCAGCCACGCTGCTAGAGCGCCCTTAGAGCATTTCCACCGTTCCGATCGACGATAGGCCACTGATTGCACTTCTTCCACGCGCGGTAGAGAATCAACACCGAAGAACTTCCGGAGATATGCTACTTTCTCTACGGGACGCCTCGTCTTAGGCACCCATCCAAGGTTGGCCATTTCTGCGTATGGGAACTCGCTTAGCAAGTCGGTCTCTTGTTTAGCCCTTTCGGCGGCCTGCAATCGCGCCAGGGTTTCACGGTAATTGGACTCAAGATTGAGCCAGATATTAGCAGGTATGCCCAACACGTTCTCAAGCTGAATGGCGGTATCGGGTGTGATGGCGCGTTTACCTTTTATGATCTCGTTGATTATCTTCAGGGGTCGACCCATTCGATTGGCAAGCTCCTGCTGAGTCATCCCGATCCAATCCAAGTTTTCCTGAAGCGTCGTGCCTGGAGGCACTGCGACGTCAGGGCAATATGGACCATTGTTCATGCTCACGGGTACTCTCTCCTAGTGATAGTCTTCAATCCTCAGTATCCGTACGCGAGTCACCTTGCGGACGTCGACATGACCGCCGACAAGATACTTAGACTGATCGCCAGCTGGTTCGAAGATGAGTCGATAAGGGTGGCATAGATCGACAGCCCACTGACCATCACGATCGCCCGTAAGTGGGTGGCACCTAGCTGCAGGTATCTGCATAAGCTGAAAGAGGTTTTCTGATGCCATTATCTCGTTCAACCGCTGCACGAGTTTCTTGGCGTTCTCTGGACCGTACTCCCGCCTCGCCTGTCGCTCACATTCGCACACCCTGCGCAGTTTTTTCGTTCTAAACTCAATATACATCAAGCAGTGACCCTCTTCAAGACTGATTATTAACCTTAAAGGTAAAGAAAAACCGGAGCGCCCCTGCTTCCAGTGTTGTTCAAGCCATAGCTCAACCTGGCTTCCTCTCACATGACATCTGAGACTGACGAATGATAGCCCAAGCCAGATGCGCCCATGCTACCTCCAATGCGTTTTTGCTGACCACCGCCGACGCTGCATCCAACCCCGTAGCGAGTGCATCAATCCACACTGTCGGACCTAAGTGCAATGCGGGCGTGAGAACAAAACAGCTGAGATAGTATGCACCAGTCGCTCTGTAGCGTCAGGTGAAGTTTGAGCGCTTAGTTCAGAATTCACTTGGCTAGAATTGTCCTGTTAGAGATCGTGATGAGGACTCCGGCGAAACCCAGACTTGCTATTCTGTGGAAGGGACCAGAGTCCTGCTGGCGCGGTGCGCGGAGTGGAAGAAGCTGCAGACCTACTGCCTGTGATGCTCTCTGCGACGGATAGACCTGCGCAAACACTGCTTGAACTCGGCTGGGCGAGGCAGGTTCCAGGTATTGTCTCGCCGAATGGGTCTTTGAGAGGAAGCCTTGGCCAGAGGAGGGCTACCATGGGACTCCTTCGAGCAGTCACCTCAGAGATGCTGAGTTTCGTGAGGGAAGCAATCACTCAAGGCGACGCTCATGCCACTGATCTAGATGTCAAATTCCCTTTTCGCAATCGGTTCCACTACTGCGTGAGGGTGGCGATTTTGGCTGCAGAGATCGCAGAGCGGGAGGGCACAGATGTGGATGTTGCAGCTGTAAGCGGCATATTTCATGATTGCGGCAAGGCTGCGGGACGTGACCATGCCCATGTGAGCGCTGACATCTGTCACCAATACCTGCTGGAAAACCGTGTCCAGCTGCACACCCTCGACCCGATTGTAGACTGCGTGCGGCATCACTCGTCTTCGATCCCGTTTGAGAAAGGCAGTTATCCTGACGACCTCGCCGTCCTGCGAGACGCGGATGTGCTGGACGTGGTCGGTGCGATGGGGATAACCTGGACGGTATTAGCTGCAGGAGCATCGGGGCCGAAGTCCTACGTCGAAGTTCTTGACAAGCTTAAGTCTCAACATCCGCTTGACGGAACGGAGTCAACACTGGCGCACATGCGTACACCTACGGGACGAAGGTTAATGCTTGAGCGGCTCGATCGAGAACAACGCTTCATCCAAGACCTGACTGAAGAGCTAAAGATCGCTGAGCTTGGGGATGCAATGCGCGCAGTTGGACTCTAACTACGATGCCAGCGTGAGGAGGATACAGGTGTTTGGCAAAGAGAAGCTCTGCATTCTGAGTCGCGAGCAGATAGAGGAGAGGGCCCAGGAACTCCTACGCCAGATGACACTGAAGGAAAAGGTCTTTATGTTGAGCGGCAACTGGGATGTTATCTCCAGTGCGATCAGGCACAGGACTGTGCGCGATGTCCCAAGCACAACTAACGGTTGTCCTCGGCTGAAGGTACCGCCTATCGCGTTCACAAACGGCCCCGCGGCGTGACTATGGGGCGTTCAACGTGTTTTCTTGTCTCGATCGCGCGGGGCGCTAGCTTTGATCGAGACCTAGAGAGGCGGGTCGGTGAGGCCATTGGCAAGGAGGCCCGGGCGCTCGGTGCGAACCTGTGCGCGTGCGTATGCATAAACCTGCTGCGCCATCCTGCACGGGGCTTCTCCCAGGAGACTTATGGAGAGGATCCTTTTCATGTGGGCGAGATGGGCAAGGCCCTGACAGAAGGCGTGCAGGAGCATAACATGATGGCACGCGTCAAGCACTATGCAGTCAACAACATAGAGAACTCACGCTTTTTTGTAAACGTGAAGGCCGATGAGCGGACAGTGCGCGAGGTGTATTTGCCACACTTCAAGAAGGCGGTGGATGCAGGCGCAGCGTCAGTGATGGGCGCGTACAATCGCTACAACGGAGACCACTGCTGCGAGAGCAGGAAGAACTGGACAAGGCAGCAGCAGAGGCTGCTCAGGCTGACTGCGTGATCATAGCTGTCGGCAATGACGCCTACGATGAAGGCGAGTTCTTGCTGCCGCAAGATGAGGAACTCTCCTATAAGGACTTCGAAGCTCGGAGGCGACAGGCAGAGCCTCTCACTCAAGCCGGCTCAGATCGAGCTGATCAAGAGTATAGGCAGGATCAATCCAAACACCGTTGTGGCACTGGTCTGTGGCGGCATGATCATGACGAGGGAGTGGGAGGACCACGTTCCAGCTATCCTGTACAGCTGGTATGCGGGCATGGAAGGCGGTAGTGCACTGGCTCGTGTCCTATTCGGCGACGTGAATCCCTCTGGCAAACTGCCGTTTAGCATTCCCCGTGACGAAAGCCATCTCCCGTATTTCAGCAGCACCGATAGTGAGATCACCTATGACCTGTATCACGGGTATACGTTGCTTGAGAAGAACGGGCATGAGGCGGCGTATCCTTTTGGGTTTGGCCTATCGTACACGACCTTCGAATACGGTGAGCCGCAGGTGAGGAGAGTAGGTGATCGAGTTGAGGTGTCTGTCGAACTGAGAAATACAGGTGTTATGGCAGGGGAAGAGGTAGTTCAGGTGTATGTTGGGATGAAGGCGTCGGTTGTGGACCGTCCCAAGAAGCTACTTAAGGGCTTTGAAAAGGTCTACCTTGATCTGGGCGAATCGAAGGTCGTCTCGATCCCTGTAGACATCTCCGGAGTTTCAGACCACTGAGCAAGAAACCTCGCGCATCCTCTGGACGAGGAGGAAACGGACGAGGCAGATCCTGATTTTGCCGAGCTAGCCTAAGACAAAAACAGCTGATAAGCGCTTTGCGAGGAGGAGATGAAGATGCGCGTTGTGGTTGATTCATGTATCGAGTTGCTGGCGATCGTGCAATTGCTAGCTGACTGTCGCGGGCCTAGCGGTGAGCGAGTGCTGACTAGGCTTGATATGCCATATCTTCGGGCAGCGCAGCGCAGATTCAGCGCGTGGTCTGACCACCCCGCGGTAGCCCGACACAAGCAGATGCATCAGCAAGGGTTTTGGTTTGGGCATCCTCCGCATGCCATGCTGTTCCTCAGTGAGCCACCGGATCTCGCCGTGTTGCAGCCCATTGACGCCTTTGTTGTGGAGCGTGCAGGGGGCGCCGACGCGTTGAGCGATTGGATAGAGCTGCTTCGACGTTTTGCCCGTGACTCGAACTTCGTGGAGTTCTACCGAGAGCAGCAACCGTTTTATCAGACTATGGTGGATCGATATGAGGAGACGGTGTCGCAGGTCGACTACGTTGATCAATTGGAGACGTACTACGGCCAGTCCCAGGCTTCTTATACGATCATCTTGGCGCCATTGTACCATCCCGGCGGCTTTGGCCCTCGAGTCGAGCGCGGTCCCGGCTGCTATGACGTTTACAACATCTCCGGTCCATATGATGTTGCGCCTGATGGCGTGCCTACGTTTGGCGGTACAGAGGAGCTTCGCCGGATCGTCTGGCATGAGTTTGGGCACTCGTTCGTTAACCACCTCATAGATCGCCATCTAGACCTGGTCATGGAACCCTGCTCAGTGCTGTTGGCCGATGTGAAGGCCCGCATCGAGGAGGCGCCTAACGTCAGTTGGGCGGTGTTTGTTCACGAGTGGATTAGCGAGCACGTGGTTCGGGCTGTGACAACACGACTGGCATATCGTGAGCTGGGCGAAGGGCCCGGCGATTTGGCCCTCCAGAAGGAATATAGTCAGGGGTATACCTATGTAGGCGAGCTTGCTGAGGAGCTCAAGAGATACGAACGCAAACGGGCCAAGTATCCCACTTTCGAGTCTTTCCTGCCTGAACTCCTCCAGGTTTTTGAGAGAGCATGCTCTGCCTGTTGATTGGGCCGTTCGGCGCCGTCTCGATCAGGCCGGAGGTGCGGGCCTTGCTCAAGCGTACCATTGCGCTTGAACCTTGTACATTTTCGCATAGAGCCCGTTTCGCCTCATGAGCTCGTCGTGGTTTCCGTCCTCCACTATGCGCCCTTTGTCAAACACGAGGATTCGGTCGACTATGCGGGTGATGCCGAGTCTGTGCGAGATGAGAATCGTAGTTCTGTCGCCGGTAAGTTCGCTGAACTCACTGTAGAGCCTTGCCTCGGCCTTCGGATCCAGTGCAGCAGTCGGCTCATCCAAGACCATAACCCTGGCGCCTTTTCTGATCAGTGCACGCGCGAGCAACAGCCGCTGCCACTCTCCTCCAGAGATGTCGATCCCGATCTCACCGAGGGTGCCAAGATCAGTGGCATAGCCATTCGGCAGCTTCTTGATAAACCCATCAGCCCCTGCAGCACATGCGACCTCTTGGATCTCTTCGTCGTCCACATCCCTGTAGAGATCACCGATTCGGATGAACTCCTTCACAGGCAGCTCAAACTTGCCGTACTCCTGAAACACGCATGATACTGATTTCCTGGCAGTTCCGAGACAGCTCATGATGTCTTGTCCGTTAAACATCACAACGCCTTTCTGCGGTGCGAACAGTCCCGTCAACAGCGCAGCAAATGTGCTCTTGCCTGACCCGTTCTCGCCAATGATGGCTACTTTCTCACCCGCGGTGATCTTTACGCTCACGCCGTCGATAGCGTCTCGGTCGCTTCCGGGATACCTGAAGTGAACGTCTTTGAACTCGATCTCAACACTGTCTGGAACCGGCTCATGCTCTCCCAGCATGACCTCGCTTTCTTGATTCATGAGGTCGTTGAAATCCTTGACGTACTTCGCACCATACCCAATGTATATGAGGTCGCGCGAGATGCTCCTTAGGCTTTCGTTGAAGCTATGGATAGCGCTAGCCATCATCGCAAACACTCCGACTGATGCGACGCCCGTAAAGATGTTCCATGCGACGATTCCGAGTGAGATGGTCACGGATAGGTTCATGAATAGCAGGGCAAGCATGTTGTAGAATGACAGGGAGAAATTGAGTGTCTGTCTTTCCCGCAGCACTTCCTTCATTGCATCTTTCCACTTGTTGTAGATGATGTTGCCCAGCCCATTGAACCTCATCTCGTTGACGTAGTACTTCCTGATAAACATCCCTATGGCATTGCTGACCAGTCTGTAGCTAGGTAGCTCCCAGTAAGCCTGCTCATACTGTATGTTTGACTGCTTCCTGTAGAGCAACAGACAAGGTATTACGCCTGCAACCATGACGAGGCAGATCACAGGCGCAGTGCCTGCAATGAGTGCCAAGACACCGACACTGGAGAGAACGCCCATGACGACATTCATGATGCGCCACATCATCTGCATCATCTCATCGCCTACACGGCCGCTCAGAAACTCTACGTGCTCGTAAAACCGCGTGTCCTGAAACCTCTCAAGCCTGATTGTGCAGCATTTCCTTACGATGTCTTCTCCCACCTTGTCGGTAGCCGCTAGGAAAGCCCTTCTGAAGAAGGGGTTTGAATGAAGTTGGAAGAAATCCAGGAACGTCAGTCCTAAGAAGTAGCCCAACACTATCCAAATGGCCTTGAACAGCAATGTATCGTCTGCCGGTGTGCTTAGCCTTGACGCTATATCAATGACGTACCGGTTCAACAGAGCAAGCGTTGCAGGCAGAACTGCCCCAGTAAGGTATGCGAATGCCACATAGGCGCGGTCTCTGGCCGAGGTGACGCCTAGGAAATACCTCAATCCGAGCTTGACTGACTCAATCGTCTCAGAGAAACTAATCTCTCGTCTTAACATGTCGGCTCTGCTTGTCATCTCACATGGCCTCCTCGCCTGGCGCGTTGCTGGCATCTGTTAGGTCCTTGTACCACTTGGCCTGACTGGTGAACAAAGCTGCATATTCACCTCTTGCTCTCATGAGTTGTTCGTGTGTACCGTCCTCGACCACCCTGCCGTCCTTTAGGACAATTACCCTGTCCGCAAGGCGTGCGAAACCGATTCTGTGCGAGACTAGGATCGCGGTCCTGCCGTGAAGCATTTCTCTGACAGCTTTGAACTGTTCGTACTCAGCAACCGGGTCGAGCTGAGCCGCAGGCTCATCCATGATAAGGACATCCCGGTCTCCTATGTGGGCTCGGGATACGCCTAGGCGTTGCCACTGTCCCCCGGACAGCTCGAGTCCGTCGGGATACAGATAACGGCTTAGTCTAGCCTCGTAGTTATCCCCGGCCAGATCTCTGATGAACTCGGCTGCGCCTCCCTTTTCGGCAGCCTTTCTGATGGCGTCGATGTTGTTCAGCTCGGCAATATTGCCAAACCCGATGTTTTCGCGAATCGTGTAGTTATAGCGAACCGACTCTTGGAACGCAACGCCGATCCTCTTTAGGAGGTAGTCTCTTTCCAGCTCGCTGTACTTGTAGCCTTCAAACCTGATCTCTCCTGAAGTCGGAGGGTATAGGCCGAGCATTATCTTCACCAGCGTGGACTTGCCTGCGCCGTTCTCGCCGCAGAGCGCAACTACTTGCCCTCTCGGGATAGACAGAGTGATCCCCCTGAGCGCCTCGTGACCTTCGCGATAGGAGAAGTGAATGTCATTTAGCTCAAAAACATAATCGCTCTTCCTAGGAAGATCCCTGACCATGGATTCAGAATCAAGCGCACCGATCGTTGGCAGTCTCTCATCAGATACGCATAGGTCTAGGAGCTCTTTCTGGACGGCTAGATCTGCAATGTAGCTGTACATTCCGAAGAAACTGCTTGACAGGCCGTTGAGTCTACTGCCAAGTTGCTGGACTATCTGCCATATCATGGTCAGTTCGCCGAGTGTGATTTGCCCTTTGTGTATCATGATCAATGACGAAATAAGCGCGAAGGCATTGAAGGTCGAGTCTAGAGCCAGCGAGACGTAATAGCCCTTGTTGCTCATCATGTTGATTTGGTATATCCTGTCTCTAATCTCTCTAGAGTACTTCTCCCTTAGGGTCGCGAGCATATCGCTGAGTTGGAGCATCCTAATATCTCGAGCGAAGTCTCGAGCGCAGCTACGGCCGTGGAAGTATGATCTCTTCCTTTCGATAGGCATGATTTCGTGCCACGAGTCTATGATCTGTCTTCCGACCGCCTGATCAACTACGAACCGTATGGCCACCATCACCAAAGCGATAACGGGGAAATACCACCTGATGCGGGCTGCGACGAAGAAGACAGAGGCAGTGCCAAACACCTCGCTCACGAATCCAATGAGGTGCACGATGAAGTACGTTATCCGGTTCACGGTCCCCTGAACCTTGTTTGTCAGGTCGTTGAAGTGTGGATCGTCAAACTTGCGGACAGGTACTCCATCGAGTGCGAGGATGAACTTCTCCTGCATTTTCGGGGCGAAGTGATTGAGAAGATTCCGGTGAGAAAACTCCGTCAGTACGTGGTATGAACTCTGAAGCACATACAGAGACCCGAGTATGACTATGAGAGCCAGTATATCACGAAACTCAGTGCCTATACTCATGTCTCCGGAGATCTTGTCGATTATTCGACCGATATTGGATATGACGAAGGCTGGCAGCAGCGCACCTAAGACGGCTATCAGCGATCAGACAACAAAGGCAGCTTTGTTTAGGCTCCATCCTGTGGCAAGAGCCCACTTGAACACCTCCATGTTGGTGCTCTTTTTGCGGCCGGGGGCATCAGTGCCCATGGTAGATCACCTCGTCTGTTCCGACAGTGGGTTCTCGTGATGCTCTCAAGGACAGCCTGCATTTCTCGGTCGTGCCTCGTGTATGAATTAGTCATTCAACCAAACTCTACCACAGATGTCATCTGCTTTCTAGTAACTTGTAGTTGAGTTGGACTTGATTCCTACTACGCCAGAGTCGGCTCCCGGCTGTTGGCCGATGTGGACGGTATGCGTTGAACAAGTAGAAAGTCGGAGGATAAAGCCACGATGCAACCGGTGGTTGCAAAAGTGTCGGCAGCCATCCGTACGGCGGGACTGCATCCCTCGTTTGCAGGTTTGGAGCAGGATTATCGACGATGGGCTGGCGTTCAATCGTTTGTACGTCCCCGAGTATAGATTTTGTGTCACGTGCTGCAGGCATATCGTCGAAGACTCAGATGGTCCTTATGGCAGAGGCGGCTCTTGAAAACTTCGGGATTCCAAATGCTGTATTGAGTGGCACTCGAAGCGGGAACGGATGGCATGTGCGCAGAGAGTTATTGTGATTTCATAGGAACCCCGTACAGACTTTGGGTAAATCAGCAGCGATTTGCAAGCGACGAGCCTGCGGCTACCTAGTTGGAGATGTTGCGAGGGGCAGGCTCGCACCTGCCCCAGAATAGCCGAATCTTGCGTCTTGACCTGCACTGATGCCCATCGAACGGCGTACCTAGCTAATATCTATGCACGAGTCTACTTCAGAGATCTCAGGTAGTCTATACTCATTTTTACAGATTCCATTGCGGTCTTACCAGGCCCAGGTTCGTCCTGCTCGACGACGAGCCATCTGGCACCCGCATCTTCTGCTGCTTTTAGGATAGCCGGGATGTCCTGGACGCCGTAGCCGACCGGCCTGAACCCGAAGCTCTCATCGCTTGACTGAGTATCGTCATCGGACTCCATTCCGATCAGCTGATACATCTTAGCAGGCTTTTCTTTGCCCTTCATCACGAAGTCCTTTAGGTGCACCACTGGAGCCCGCCCTGAGTAATTCTTGATGTACTCCACAGGATCCACGCCTGCAACATTGACCCAGCAGGTGTCAATCTGCGTCTGGAGCAGTTCAGGTGAAACGCTGCTGTACAGCAGGTCAAGGCCGTAGACGCCGTTCACCTTAACGAATTCAAAGTCGTGGTTGTGATAGAGCAGCGTCAGCCCCTTGTCTCTCGCGACTTGTCCGAGCTTCTTGATGGATTCGATGACTTCCCCGAAGCCCGGTGCCCCAGGGCGGTGCTCCTCTGTCATGTAAGGTATGGCGACATAGCTGCATCCGAGTTCAGCATAGCGGTCAAGCACTCCGTCCGGATCTGACATCATTTCTTCGAACGGCACGTGAGCAGATACAGGGATCAGGCCAAGATCGTCGAGGAGCTGCTTGACTCTCTCGACGCTGCGATCAAACAACCCGGCGAACTCGACTCCCTCATAGCCCATGTCCTTGACTTGCCTTAGTGTACCTTCGAAATCAGAGGCCAGATCGCGTCTCACGGAGTACAATTGCAATGCGACAGGTATTTTGCCCACTAGCGTCTCCTCCCAACAGTAAAGTCAGCGCACAGTCTTGTGAGGAATCCTTCGGCAGCAGGAACCGGACTCCCTGCTAGATAAGACGTTGATTTCCTTGCCTGGCCGCTCCGGTGGCTTGCAGCTCAGAATTGCGGGCCTTCTGCAACCGTCGGTTGAATGTGTTGAACATTGAGTTTGCCCGAAGGCTACTCACTTGCTCAGCGCATGCTATCTAGGCATGAGTGAGCTTGGAGTTAGGTCTAGTTCAACCGCGAGTATACCCGGTTCAACCATCGGTTAGTAGCAGACTCGTCGTTGTTGTGGTAGTGTTTGGTTGACGGATGGGCGCTCGTTCCGTGATAGTCGTCGCAGAGACCGCGAAGGGAGTGACTCACGTGATCGATACGCGTGCAGTAGGAGCCTACATATCGCAACTACGTCGTGATGCTGACCTAACTCAGGCTGAGATGGCGAGCAGGCTAAACCTAACTCACCAGGCAGTATCCAAATGGGAGAATGGTTTGGCATTGCCCGATATCCAGACATTGATGGATCTAGCCGATCTGTTTGGTGTCTCGATTGAACAGATCCTCAGTGGCGGAACCAGAGCTTCACATAGTCGCCCTGATTCCATCCATCGTGATCCGGTTGAGACTGTCGCGCCAATGACTCCGAGTGTTCAGCAGGAGCCCTCATCGGATCAGCCTCCTGAGGAGCCGTTTCACACTGAGCCACCTCGTGGCTCCACGCCGGAGCAACCCGATCACAGCGATGCCGCAGAAGGAGAGACGGTTGAGCTGGACATCGAACTCCTGTTGCAGTTGGCACCATTTATGAGAAAGGAAACCGTGAACCGTGCCTTTGAGAAGGCGTGTGCAGGAGAGATTGATCCAGATTGCTTGATAGAGCTGGCTCCGTTCGTCAGTAGAGAAATGCTCGACAAGGCAGTACACCTGGTCAGCGAAGGCAAGCTTTCTGTACAGCAGCTTGCTGGCTTGGCTCCTTTCCTGAGTAAGGAAACCGTGAACCGTGCCTTTGAGAGGGCGTGTGCAGGAGAGATAGAGCCGGACTGCCTGGTCGAGTTAGCCCCGTTCGTCAGTAGAGAGCTGGTGGAGAGGGCGGTGGATCTGATCGGTGAAGGTAAGCTCTCTGAAGAACACCTCGAAGATCTCGCCCCATTTCTTGGGAAGAATGCACTGCAAAGGGCGTTAGACAAGATCAAGGATGGTTCGATTAGTCGTGAGGCTTTAGCAGGCCTGGCCCCGTTTCTTGGACCTGATTTGATAGAAGAAATCGTCTTCGGAAAGGCGAAGCCGGAGTAGACTAGATATCCGTCAAGTCGGAGCTGGGTGGGCCGATGGATGATCACAGCCTGCCCGGCTTTTTTGTCTTGACGGCTTTGACACTACCCTATATGGTCAAAAGTGGATCTATGCCTCGGGAGCGACGCAACAGAACAAGACTGATGGAGGTGACCTATGGATTACAGGGTTCATCGCGGCGTAGAGCTCTCGGCCGTGGGAGTGGGGTGCTATTCGCTCAGTGGGGCCTATGGTCGCAAGGACGTCGATCAAGTCGTCTCCATGTTGCAGCGTGCATACGAGTTGGGAGTCAATCTCTTTGACACAGCAGAGGCTTACGGTGATGCAGAGACCGTCCTTGGTGACGCAGTGAGGCCTTTTCGCGACAAGGTCTTGATATCTACGAAGGTCGGAGTTAGAGAAGGGATCAAACCGAGTCTGACCCGCAGTTATGTGCACGCGGCGTGCGAAGACAGCTTGAGGCGGCTCAAGACTGATTGGATTGACATCTACAGTGTGCATTTCGACGATCCGGACACTCCAGTGGAGGAGACGGTAGAGGCTCTCGATGACCTGATCGCCCAGGGCAAGATCCGCAGTTACGGACTTGGCCACCTGCCGCTTAGCAAGGCCGTTGAATATATGACAAAGGGCAGTGTCTTCTCGGTCTTGATGGAGTTCAGTGCCGTCTCGAGGCAGTCGAGCAGGCAATTGATACCTGTCTGTCAGCAGCATGGTGCAGCTGCGATTGCGTTCAGTGTGACAGGTAGAGGACTCTTGACCGGAAGGGTCGGGCGAGAGACTCGGTTTGAAGAAGGCGACATCGACAAGGATGCACATAAAGCGTTTGTTGATCTTGTCTATTGTATTGAGACTGCGATGACACTTGGCTATGTGGAGGAGCCTCAGATAATGCCGGTGTTTTACAAGTTGTATGGCATGAAACCGACGCTCAATCACTCATCTATTTCGGATCTTGAGGCTATAAGGTCTGAGATGAAAAGGGTGATTCGAATCCCTAGTGCCCCCTGAAGTTGCTGAAACTTCTCTGTTACGGGTATAGCTACGCTGGTCGTGGGTTTGGCATTGAACGGGCTGATGCAAGGGAGCGGTTTTTTCAGCAAATTCACTGCAAAGTTTCCATGAAGAAAGAAGGAATGTTACACTCAGTATCGAACAGATAAACATGGATCTTGGTTTTGTAACGGCTGTCGCAAATCGAACGTACAAGGGAGATAGCAATGTCCGTCACTATAGATGACGTGGCTCGGCGAGCCGGTGTTTCAACAGCCACGGTCTCGAGGGTCTTCAGCAACAGTGGTCGAGTCTCGCCGCATACCAGGGAGAGGGTCCTACGAGCGGCTGCTGAGATGAACTACAAGCCGCGAGCGTACAGGAGACAGCAGGATATCAGGAAGACTGTGGGTATTGTCTTTAGTGACAGGTTTTTTAAGTCGCTAACGACCACACCTTTTTATGGCGAGGTCATGGCTGGGATAGAGCAGAGTTTGCGCGAGAACAAGCACGATGTACTGATTCGAGCCTTGACAGATCAGGGCGATCAGGATCTTAAGTCCATACAATCACTCCATGACAAGCGGCAATTGGGCGGCCTCCTCGTCATCGGATATGAGATTAAGAGGGAGTTCATTCTACAACTGCTTAGGGTTGGTGTGCCCATTGTGGCTGTAGACAACGACCTATGGGCGGACAAATTGGACTGTGTGGTCAATGAGGACTATCTTGGTGCTGTTGAGATGGTCGACTACTTGATCGGGCTTGGCCACCGGAGGATAGGTTTCATTTGTGGGCCACTTAGTCATAAATCGCTGGATCTACGCTATCAGGGTTACAAGGACTCCTTGGCGAAGGCGGGCATAGCATTCGAAGACAACTTAGTGCGAATAGCCGACTCGTTCTTCGGTATCCCGGAAGGCGAGCGTATGGCAGCCGACATACTCACCACCAACCAGCCGCGTCCCACAGCTATCTTTGCAGCTATTGACTTGCTTGCCATCGGTGCACTAGCTGCCGCGCGGCGCCTCGGGTTGTCGGTACCGGACGATCTGTCAATTGCTGGATACGACGACATTGAAATGGCACGGCATGTCACTCCACCTCTAACTACCATTAGAAACCCCAAATGGGAAATGGGCTATTTGGCGGGCAAACGCTTGATCGAGCTGATGACAGGCACCCTTACCAAGCCGGTGAAGCACACACTTGCAGTTGAGCTGGTTGTCAGAGATTCTGTATCTGAGCCATAGTCGCACCTCTTAGCCGCGCATCATCTATAGTTTAGTCGTAGAAGGAATCGTCGCAGGGCTCACTTGTAGAGGGGAGCCGTTTGGATGATGCAGCTATTGACCACGACGTTCTTCCGTCAAACTAGATTGACGCGTAGTGCAGCAGTCGCATGGGTTGTCCTGTGCCTGCTCTTGTCAGCTGTTTGCATTGCATCCGAGACAAGAGCGGATTCCGCCTTTGAGATCGAGATCGAGTACGCTCAGTACATCTCCCGGCACTCCACCGCAGCTAGGCCCGCTCTTGAAGTCGTTATTCCTTTGGCGGACTACGTAAGTTCGGACATGCGCGTTGAAGTCCTGCAGGACTTCGAGGGCATGCAGGGCGAGTCCCTGTGGACGGACGAATATGGCTATGTAGAGTGGGAGATCGACGTTCCGCAAGCCGGACTCTACAATATAGAGATCACCTATTATCCGGTTGAAGGCCACGGCAGTGACATCCAGAGGCAGATTGAGATCAACGGTGAGATACCGTTTTTCGGAGCAAGGCATTTGTCCTTTCCCAGGGTGTGGAAGGACGCAGGCGAGATCCGGGTAGACAATAGAGGAAACCACATCAGAGCCGCACTTGCCGAGGAACCCATGTGGCAGACCGCGATGCTCAAGGATCACATGGGTTATTACATGGAACCTTATCTCTTCTACTTCGAGCAAGGGATCAACCGCATCAGGCTCGTCTCTCAAAAGGAGCCCGTGGTTCTTGGCCAGATAAGGCTCCTTCAGGCCGAAAGGCCACCCACCTATGCAGAGATCAGTTCGTTGTATGACGAGAGAGGGTATAGGCCAGCTCAGGATTTTTTCCTCAAGATCCAAGCCGAAGACGCCAAATACAAGTCCGAACAGACCCTCTATCCTGTTCACGACAAGGGTGATCCGAGCCTCGAGCCGTACCATCCGGTTGAGATCAGACTCAACTCGATAGGCGGCTACAGCTGGCAACGCCCTGGACAGTGGATTTCATGGGAGTTCGAGGTTCCCGAAGATGGCCTGTATATGATCGCGCTCAAGTCTAAACAGAATCTCCGCAGGGGCACGTATAGCAACAGGCGGTTATACATCGATGGGAAGGTCCCGTTTCAAGAGGTCGATGCAGTCAGGTTTAAGTTCACCACCATGTACGACATGAAGGTCCTCGGGATGGAGGAGATAGGAGAGCCGTTCCTGTTCTATTTGACCAAGGGCAAGCACGAGCTCAAGCTGGAGGTAGTCCTTGGCGATCTTGCGGACATCCTCCGGCGGACCGAGGAGTCGCTCTACGAGATCAACAGGATGTACAGGAGCATACTCGCGGTCACTTCAGCGGCTCCTGATCCTATGAGGGACTACAGGCTCGACAAGCGAGTGCCCAAGGTCATAGAGAACCTAAAGATCCAAAGTGATGTAATCTATGGCCTATCAAGAGAGCTCGTGGAGTACACCGGGCAGAGAGGCGACCACATAGCGGTGCTCGACCGGCTCGCCTGGCAGCTCAACAACATGGCGGAGAGACCGGACACCATACCGAGGCGGCTGTCCGAGTATCGCGACAACATAGGGGCCCTCGGCACCTGGATACTTCAGACCAGCGAACAGCCGCTGCAACTTGACTATATCGTTGTAGCCTCGCCAGATTCACAACTGCCCCGAGCCACCCCGACTGTTTGGGAATTAGTCCTGCACGAAATCAAGGCTTACTTCGGATCCTATGTGTTTGACTACGAGCAGGTTGGAAATGTTTACGATCCGTCAGACCCGGAGTTTGGCGGCCGCAAGCCGCTGACGGTTTGGATATCGTCCGGCCGCGATCAGGCTCAACAGCTAAAAACCATGATCGAAGACGCATTTACGCCGTTCACGGGTATTCCAGTGAACCTAGAGCTGGTCAACATGGGTGTGCTCTTGCCTGCAACCCTTGCAGGGAGAGGCCCGGACGTGGCGCTTGGAGTGGCGACCTCGGATCCGATCAATCTAGCGCTCAGAGGCGCCGTGGTCGACCTTACGCAGTTTGACGACTTCGATGAGGTCCGCGAGCGCTTTATGGAGAGTGCCTTGGTTCCGTTTACATTCAGGGACAGCGTCTACGCACTGCCTGAGCAGCAGCATTTCCCGGTGATGTTCTACAGAAAGGATATTTTCCAGGAGCTGGGCCTTGAAGTTCCGCAGACGTGGGACGATGTGATCAAGCTGATTCCTGAATTGCAGAAACAGTACATGGATTTCGGTCTGCCTGTGTCCGATGAGAGACTGAGGCGCAGCTTCAATGCTCACGATATTGGCATGGCGACCGCAGGTGCGGGGAGTCTGGCCGTTCACAGAGGTGCGCTGACCTTTATGATCTTCTTGTACCAGAGGGGCGGCGAGCTCTATCTCCCTGACGGAGTGGCGTCTGCGCTCAACTCGGAGGAGGCAGTCGATGCATTTAGGTTATGGACCAATCTCTATGAATTGTACAAGTTGCCTCTACAGTATGATGCGGCCAATCGGTTTAGGATTGGAGAGATGCCGATCCTGATTGACAATTACGGACTGTACAATACTCTCTCGGTATTTGCTCCTGAGATCAAGGGGAGATGGGAGTTCACCCTGGTGCCAGGGACTCGTCGAGAAGACGGGACCATAGATCGCACCGTTCCGGCTAGCACGGAGCTTGGCGGTGCTGGATGCATTATTTTGTCGCATACAGAGGACAAACAAGCGGCGTGGGAGTTTCTGAAGTGGTGGACGAGCACAGAGACACAGGTGCGCTATGGCAAAGAGCTGGAGAGCCTGATGGGGCCTGCAGCGCGATATGCTACAGCCAATGTAGAGGCGTTGAGGAGCCTGCCGTGGACTGTTGAGGAGCTCCGAAAGCTTGATGAACAGTGGCAATATGTCAAAGGCGTCCCCGAAGTGCCCGGCGGTTACATGACAGGCAGACATTTGGACAACGCGTTTAGGAAGGTCGTCTATCAGAAGAGAGAGGCACGAAAGACCCTGCTGGACTACGTTAGGGTCATGAACGAAGAGCTCGAGATCAAGAGACAGGAATTTGGCCTGGAGACAGACGTTCAAAAGGTCTTGGAGATGTACAAAGCTGCATCGTCACAATGAGGCCCGCGTGCAGTACAGGCGATTGGGGCAGCAAGACAGCGCTGAGATTGACCGGAGGTGACACGAAGCGATGGCCGGCGCACTCAAGAGATCCGCACAGATACAACGGGGACCGATTCGCCGCAGACTGACAGACTTGTGGAGGCGGGTCAAGGCGAACAAGGCGAACTACCTGCTTCTTGCCCCGTTTGCCACGATATTCTTCGTATTTACGGTCTTGCCTGTCATCATGTCCATCTTGCTGAGCTTCACCCACTACAATATGCTTCAACCGCCAAGATGGATCGGGTGGGGCAATTACATCCGCCTGTTCCTCGCAGATGATGTGTTTCTGATCGCGGTCAAGAATACATTCGTCTTTGCAGCCATTACCGGTCCGCTCAGCTATTTTGCATGTCTCTTCTTTGCCTGGATGATCAACGAGTTGAGGCCGAAGCTTAGGGCATTTCTTACACTGCTCTTCTACGCCCCGTCCATCTCGGGAAACCTGTTTTTGATCTGGACGATTATCTTCAGCGGAGACTCATACGGACTTGTCAATGGCTTTCTCATGAGATTTGGCATCATTACAGAACCAATCCAGTGGTTTCAGGATCCCAGGTATATGATGGCAGTGATCATTCTTGTGGTTCTCTGGCTAAGCCTTGGTACGAGTTTCCTTGTCTTTATTGCCGGTCTGCAGAGTATCGACAAGAGTCTGTACGAAGCCGGAGCCATTGACGGAATCAAAAACAGATGGCAGGAGCTCTGGTTCATCACTCTGCCGTCGATGAAGCCTCAGCTGATGTTTGGAGCGGTCATCTCGATTACTCAGTCGTTTACTGTTGCCGGGCACACGATTGCCTTAGCAGGCTTCCCGAGCACTGACTATGCTGCCCATACCGTTGTGACGCATCTCATAGACTACGGCAGCGTCAGGTTTGAGATGGGTTATGCCAGTGCCATAGCTACTGTGCTGTTCGTCACTATGATCATAACTCAGCGTGCTATCCAGTATCTCCTGAGAAAGATGGGTTGAGAGCTTAGCGGGTGGAGGTGGATCTCGTGTCATTGCGGCTTCGAGACAGGAGGCTTAACAGGTCTGCCGGTGGCGACGTCCTAATATTCACGGTCTTGGCGATCTGTGCCGCGTTTATGTCGTTGCCTCTGGTGTACGCGATATGCAATGCGTTCAAGCCCCTAAACGAGCTGTTCTTGTTTCCCCCGCAGTTCTTTGTCAGAAACCCGACCCTTGACAACTTCAGAGACCTCTTTGTGCTGATGGGCCAGTCGTGGGTGCCGTTTTCGAGATACATCTCCAACACGCTCTTGATTACTGGACTCGGAACTGCGGGGCACGTGATGATCGCATCGATGGGTGCGTATTCCGTGTCAAAGCACGAGTTTCCTGGGTCAAGGCTGTTTTCCGAAATGGTCGTGCTGTCGCTGATGTTCGCCTATCAGGTGACAGCTGTACCCAACTACATAATCATGTCAAGGCTGGGATGGATCAACACCCACTTCTCAATGATCATACCTGCGTGGGGTATGAGTCTGGGGTTCTTTTTGATGAGTAGGTTCATGGTCCAAGTGCCGGATGAACTGCTCGAAGCCGCGCGAATCGATGGAGCCGGGGAGTTTAGGATCTGGTGGAGTGTAGTGATGCCAATGGTCAGGCCGGCCTGGCTGACTCTGATCATTCTCTCGTTCCAATCGCTCTGGGGCGATACAGGCGGAAGGTTTATCTATAAGGAAGCTCTCAAGACGCTGCCTTATGCCCTGTCACAGATAGCAGCCGGAGGCATTGCCAGGGCGGGCGTCGGAGCTGCTGCCGGGCTGATCATGATCATCATCCCTGTCGTGGTGTTTGTGTACAACCAGAGCAACATAATCGAGACGATGAGCACATCAGGACTAGATTGAGAGCTGAGAGTCAAAGATGCGGAGCGCCTTGTTTGGCTGATGCCGACATGACCGATGCTTGGAGGAGACTAGGTTGAAAGCACGAGTTGCCTGCACCATCGCGATGTGCGTTGCCTTCATAGCCCTGGGTTCTGCAGCTGTAGGGGCGATTCAGTATAGGAACTACAACTACGATTTTTGGGGAGAGCCGGTTCCAGGTCCGCAGGCATACGTCCTCAAACGAGTATTCACAGGCAACGACCTTGGGGTTGGCCCGTTCAAAGACCCAATGGACATCTTCGTGCGCGAGGGGCTGGGGATCTTCCTGCTGGATACGGGCAACAACAGGATCATCTGTATGGACGAGGAGTGGCGAGTAACGCGCATCATCGACAGCTTTGGAGACGAGGGCAAGCCGGATAGGCTCAACAGGCCAATGGGCCTGCACGTGACTGAGGAAGGCCTCATCTACGTGACTTCACAGGGGGACGGCAGAGTCGTAGTGCTTGATCAGGACGGCCGATTCGTCCGGCAGATCGGCAAGCCACAGACAGACATCGAGGGGCTGATACCCGAAGGCTTCATTTACAGGCCTGCAAAGGTGGTCGTAGATCAGGCGGGCAGGACATACGTGTTGGCGACCGATCAGTACGAAGGCCTGTTGGAGTTTGACGTCTCAGGCAGTTTCAAAGGCTTCATAGGAGCGCCTGAGGTCAGACCAAGCATCATCGACTACATCTGGAGAAAAATAGCCACTAAGCAGCAAGAGGAGCGCATGGCTCTCTTCTTGCCGACTGAGTTCAACAGCATTGATCTTGACGATATGGGATTCATATACGCGGTAGTGCCTCCGGGAGATACCGGAAGATACGACGCAATCCGGCGCCTAAATCCCAGCGGTGAAGACGTTTTGAGAAGGCAGGGATTCCACTCTCCGATTGGGGATGTGAAGTACCCGGAGCAATGGACGCGTGCTTCGATACGGGGACCGTCCATTTTTGTCGATATAGCAGCGCAGGATTTTGGAGTGTATTCGGCGCTAGATGGCAAGCGCGGCCGCGTTTTCACCTACGACGGGCAAGGCAACCTGCTCTATGTATTTGGCGGCGTTGGCGACTATGTTGATACCTTTAGCAACCCCGTGGCAATCGATACGCTCGGCCGGGAGATCATCATATTGGATGCCGGTTCCCGTTCGATCAAAGTGTTCGAGCCAACTGAGTATGCAAACGCGATCCTATCTGCAATTGAGAGCTATTACATGGGCAGGTACGATGAGTCCACAAAGCTGTGGTCAAAGGTTCTCAGCATGGATGCCAATTGCGATCTCGCTTACCAGGGGATTGGCCAAGCGCTCCTTGGGCAGGACAGGTTCCGCGAGGCGATGGACTACTTCAAGCTGGGCAACGACAGGATAGGGTATTCGGAGGCCTACGCTCTCTACCGCCGAGAGGTCATGGCAGACCGTTTTGGCGCACTTGTGATGGGGTTTTTGGCAATCATCATTGCCGTGTACTTGAGCGCTAAGTATGAGCTTTGGAGCAGGCTGGATCGGTGGCTCGCTGAGGAGGAGGTTGAGGACAGTGGATTTCGCCCCAGGATACGGGCTGACGTTTAGGCACCGTGAACGGCTCACAGTCAAGAAGGTTCTGAGGAGTCTGCTGTACTCGCTGTTTCTTATCGTCCACCCAAACGATGCGTTTTGGGACTTGAAGTACGAAAGGCGCGGCAATGTTCCTGCAGCTACGATAATCCTTTGCCTTGTGGTCATTGTGTATGTCCTTACTCGACAGTTTACTGGTTTCATATTCAATCCCATAGATCTCACAAAGCTCAATATCGCAGTCGAGGTTTTGAGCGTCCTTGTGCCGTTTTTCCTGTGGTGTGTCGTCAACTGGGCGTTGACCACACTGATGGGGGGCAAAGGCACGTTCAAAGAGATTTACGTCGCGTCTGCGTTTGCACTGACTCCGTTGGTTTTGACGCTGGTGCCTGCGACAATAGCCAGCAACTTCCTCATTCTCGAAGAAGGGCCGTTCATCGCAGTGCTCATTGTCGGAGGTGTGCTCTGGAGCTTGCTGTTGCTTTTCATCGCGACCATGGTCACGCACGAATACGATACGGGCCAAACGTTGCTCACATGCGTTTTGATCATCGCAGGTATGACGGCTGTGTTGTTCCTGGCTGTCCTGTTCTTCTCACTGCTCAACCAGGCCTACGTGTTTGTTCACAGCATTTATAGAGAGCTGGTGTTCCGGTAGACGAAACCAATGTGTTCTTGCGTCGGTTGATTGTGATGGATGCTCGCCCCGGCGGGCCGGGATCGGTGTTGAGGAGGCAGAAACATACATGAGCCGGTTGGTATGTGTTACTGGCACGATCATGTTAGCACTTGTGGCAGCGTACGTCTGCGCATCTGCAGAGATCGCTGCGATTGACGAACGGTTCCAGCTGGCTGCAGAGAACCAGCACCTCGCGCTGTACATCGATCCTCAGACAGCTGAGGTTGTTGTGCAGCAAAAGGAAACCGACCTCATCTGGTCCACCAATCCTTTGGACAGAGGGACAGTTGAGAAAATAGCACGCGGCACGGCAATGAACGAACTGCAGTCTCAGTTGATACTGCACTACTACACTCCGGATGACATCCAAAAGAGCATTGACTCGTATTCAGAGAGTGTGTCGCATGAGCAGGTCACCATCAAAAGCATCAAGGACGGCGTCAGAGTCGAGTATGAGTTCGGAAAGCGATGGGACGACATGGCGTATATACCAGTCATGATCAGTCAGACAAGATTTGACGAGTTGCTCGGCCGCATAGAAGACGAAAGTGATAGAGAGTTTATCAGGAAGCAGTTTTACCTGATTTCAATAGAGCCGTACGACGGGTCGGGATCCTGGACCACCACCGCGGCATTTGACTTCATCAAGCTGTTTGGCAACAGTCAGGTTGTATCCGGCGACATCCCGCTCCGCACCGCGTCAGACAAACGGGGAATCGTAAACCACATAGTTAATTCGATTCACGAGAACCGTGAAGACTACGAACGATCCGATCAAGTGCAACCTGAGGATTTGGCTGCATTGAGGAGCCAGCCGACGTACATTAGAAGAAGCCCGCTTAGGTCCTGGGAGGTTCCGCGGATTGTAGAGATCCTCAAGGATATCGGGTATGGACCTGAGGAGCGCGTAACAGACGATGCGGAGTACTCTCTCCACTCACCAAGACCGAACCAGGTGGTGTTTGCAGCGGCGATCGAGTACGTGCTTGACGGCGGGGACCTGGTAGTCAGGGTGCCTGCTGCAGACTTGAAGTATCCGATTGATGTTCCAGACGATCAGGGCCGTCCGGTGAGTTACAGGGTGTACTCGATCGACGTGCTCCCCTACTTCGGAGCAGCCGGACCAGGCGAGGCCGGACACATGTTTGTCCCAGACGGTTCGGGTGCGATCATCTACCTCAACAATGGAAAGACAGATAGGCAGAGTTATCTGCAGCCTGTATACGGCACAGACCGGTCGCTGTCACTGCGCATGGAGCGGCGAGGCTACGATGAGCCGATCCGTCTGCCCGTGTACGGCTTGGCCACTCAAAGCAGGGGCCACTTGGCAGTGATCGAACAGGGCGACGCCTTTGCACGCATAAGGGCCGATGTGGCCGGAAGGACAAATTCGTACAACTTCGTAAGTGCCCGCTTCAACGTCATGCCCGTAGCACGGGCCGTTGTGTATGCGAACGAGTATGGGACTGCGGACTACCTCAACGTTTATCAGGCGCGCAGCTTTCAGGAAGATGTAGTTATCAGATTCCTTTTTCTCAGCGGGGATGAGGCGAGTTACGCCGGGATGGCCAGGCGATACCAGAGGTACCTGGTTGACAAGTACAACCTGAGCAGGCTTGAGAAGTCGCAGGATCTTGCGCTGTATCTGGAGATCATAGGTGCTATTCACCGGGAGCGTCCTGTGTTTGGCATACCGCTCAAAGTGGTGGAGCCCCTGACGACGTTTGCGCAGGCTCGCGAGATGGCCGACGCCGTGATTTCTGGAGGCGTTTCCAACCTGCGCATCAGGCTGTCAGGATGGCTGTCAGGTGGGCTGGAGCACGACTATCCGGCTGGAGTCAAGGTCGAAAAGCGCCTGGGTTCTGTCAACGAGTTGAGAGAGCTGAGCAGTTATCTCAAGGCTAGAGGCGTGCCTCTGTTTGCGGATGTGGGATTTCTCAACATCCCTGAGCGTGCTAGAGGGTTTAGTGTGAGGAGAAGCGCTGCACGTTTCTTGACTCGAGAGGTTGCACAGGTTTACTGGCTGGATTGGGCAACCAACTTCTACGAACCGGACGGCGACCGCTACAGTTATGTCCTGTCTCCTTCTTCGCTGTCCAGACTGGTAGACCGATTCTTGGGCGATTTCCGGACCTTGGGGGTTCCTGGGATATCACTTCGTTACATCGGCGAGCAGCTTAATTCAGACTTCAGGCCCAATCCTCGCAATCTGGTTGATAGGGCGGACGCGCAGAAGGTAGTGGCCGACAATGTTAGGAAGATGAGCGCAGAATGGGATGTTCTGGTGACAGGTGGGTTTGAATACTTGTTACCGCACGTGCGGCACATACTCAATGCTCCCATGCATTCGAGCAGGTTTTCGATTCTTGATGAGGACGTTCCGTTTTACCACATGGTGCTTCGCGGCTATGTAGATTACGCAGGCGAGCCTGCGAACCTGGCTCAGGATCGAGATGCAGCATGGCTGAGGACCTTAGAGACCGGTGCGTCGCTGTATTGCGTCAGCTTTTGCGCTGACTCGTCAGTGGTGAAGCATACAGACTTCGATCACTACTACTCTTGCGGGTTCAGTGGTCTTCTTGACCTAGTCTTGAGTCTCTACAACCAAGTGAATCGCCTCTTGGGCAACACCGCGGGTGAGCTGATTGTCGACCACCAGATCCTCGCGCCCGGAGTTCACATGACTGTTTTTGAGTCGGGTACAAAGGTAGTTGTCAACTACGGAGAAACGCCGTTTGAGTCTGATGGCCTGAAGGTTGGGGCCGGAGGCTACACCATACTCGAGGAGTAGGATTTGCATGGCTGTTAGGTTGAAAAAGGGCCACAGAGAGGCGCTAAGCGGCATAGTATTCACGCTTCCGTTCACCATAGGCTTTATCCTCCTGTTTCTGAGGCCCTTTGTCCAAGCGATAGTGTTCAGCTTCAGCCGCCTGAACATCGGAGCGGGAGGATACACTCTCGAGTTTGTGGGGCTGGGCAACTACAAGAACGCCTTGTTTGTACAGCCTGAGTTCGTGAGGACGTGGGTGGAGACCACTGGTATGATGATCGTCAACGTCCCGCTCATATTGGCCTTCTCCTTCTTTTCTGCGATACTGCTCAATCAACCTTTCAAGGGCAGGACTGTTGCGCGGGTCATCTACTTCTTGCCGGTGATCCTCGCATCCGGCATAGTGCTTCAGCTCGAACAGGACAATTACTTCATCGAGTCGCTGCAGGACCTCGAAGAGACAGTGAGTGGATTCATGAGCCTGGAGACACTCGGAGTGTTTCTGATGAAGCTCAAATTGCCGGCACGGATGTTGGAGTTCATAATGGCTGCGGTCCAGCAGGCACCAGTTATTATACGCAATTCCGGAGTTCAAATCTTGGTTTTCCTTGCGGGCCTTCAGTCGATTCCGCCGTCTCTTTACGAGGCTGCTCAGGTTGAGGGCGGGACTTCATGGGAGAACTTCTGGAATATCACTTTTCCGATGCTGAGTCCGCTGATACTTACAAACATCGTGTACACCATCGTTGACTCACTGGCCAACCCTCAGAACGAGCTGGTCAAGCTGATACGCTCTTCGGCTTTTGGACCGCCGGGATATGGAGTTAGCACTGCTATGGCTGTGTTGTACTTCCTCGGCACCTTTGCAGTCTTGCTGATCACAATTGGCATCGTATCAAGGTGGGTGTTCTACCATGAGTGATAACCTGAACACACGAAGCATAGGCGCAAGGTTCCAACAGACTCCGGCTAAGGCAGCGTTGGAGAGGCTGCAAAAACTGTTTACCCCCCGCAATCTCGGTGGCCTGCTGGTAAGTCTAGGTCGCCTGGGGGTGTTGATCGGGGTCTCTTATGCAATCTTGTTTCCTCTCTTGGCGAAGATCGCTACGTCATTCATGGCTGAGATTGACATATTCGACAAGACTGTTCATTGGATACCGAAGCACTTCACTTTGGACAACTACAGAAACGCGATCAAATACATGAAATATCCGTCTGCGTTTGTGAACTCCCTCGCTCTTACCTTGGGCCTGAGCCTGCTTCAGCTTGCAAGCTGCACAGTCGTGGGATACGGGTTTGCGAGGTTTGATTGGAGAGGCCGGGAGGTTCTATTCGCGGCTGTGCTGTTCACTCTGGTGGTTCCACCTCAGATGATCATGATCCCTCTGTATCTGAACTATCGCTATTTCGATTTCTTCGGTTTGGCTAAGGAAATGCAGCTAAATCTCTTGGGCACTTACTGGCCGCTGGTGCTTATGGCTTCGACTGCTACTGGTGTGAAAAACGGACTCTTTGTGTATATCATGCGGCAGTATTTTAGAGGTATGTCGAGGGACCTTGAAGAGGCTGCTTACATAGACGGCGCGGGAGTCTTCCGAACGTTTTTCTCCGTGATGCTTCCAAGCGCCGTGCCTGCTATGGTCGTCGTCTTCCTTTTTGCCTTCGTCTGGCAGTGGAATGACTACTTCTTTGTCAACATATTCGCCGGAAACAGACACTTGCTTCCAAATGCGCTGGCACAGCTTACCGGTGAGTATTCGCGAGATCTGACGGTTGCAGGAACTGAGCATGTCATGAGGGCTTATGGTTCTTTGCTTAATAACGCAGGGAGTCTTCTACTCATTGCGCCGCTGGTCACTCTGTATATAGTGCTGCAGAGATACTTCATTGAGAGCGTGGAGAGAACTGGACTAGTTGGGTGAAGGCCTGTCTTGCCGGGAGGTGGTTATCAGAAAGGGTGTAGCTATTGATCGATGTGGAATCTTGAAGTAGCTTCGGGCGAAAGCAAGGCATAACAAAGAAGGAGGTAAGTTGAAGTGAAGGCAAGGTTGTCGTTGATGATCGTCTTGACGGTCATAGTAGCGTGTGCGAGTGTCAGCATGGCTTACGACTATGACAATCTCGACTTCGGAGGAAAGACTATTACGTTCCTCTACTACGATCCGAATAACCCTCTCGACGCCGATGTTGTGGCTGAAGCTGAGGAACTGTTCAACTTCAAGTTCGAGATGCAGGTTGTGGACTGGGATAGCTACACTGAAATGGCGATGGCAAGGCTGCTGTCCGGTGACTCTGATTACGATGTATGGATGATGGGGCATCCGCATTTCGTGCAACTCGTCAGCAACAATGCAGTGTTGGCTGTGGACGAGATGCTGCCGGCAGACCATTTTGACTATCTCGATCCGAGCATAATAGAGCGGATTAACAAGCTCAAGATGGATGGCAAGACTTACGCGTTCCACTCCTGGATACCAGTGCTCAACGACATGGTGTTCTGGGTGTTCAACAAGGACATATTTGAGAGAGACGGTCTCCCGGATCCTTACGAGTTGTATGATAAGGGCGAGTGGACTTGGGACAAGGTTGAGGAGATAGCGTTGATGGCTACCAAGGACACGGATAATGACGGAGAGATCGACCAGTACGGCATTGGCGAGATGAGGACGCTCTTCACGCTCATTCCAAACGGCGCTCGTACTGTCGACCTCGTTGATGGCCAGTTTGTGTTCGCGTTCAACCAACCCGAGGCACTCGAGGCTATCAACCTTGTGTACCGCTGGAGAACCCTTCTCAAGGTCTCTCAAGGCACCTGGGATATCAGAGAGTTCCTGGCGGGCACTAGGGCAATGACTGGCGTGATCAGCTGGCAGTTCTGGACGCTCATGGGAACAGAGCTGAACTATGGAGTAGTCCCACTGCCAAAGGGTCCGAATGCAACGAAATACGTGTTCCCGACGGACAAAGTCTGTATGTTCTACTTGCCAGCTAACGCGAAAGAGCCTGAGAAGCTGATCGCTTTGGTCAACTACATAGCGCCGTCCGCCGAATGGCATGAAATGACTATGTTTGACCAGTGGATTCCATGGTGGGTCAGGGATGAGAAGTCCGCGCAGATCATGATGGAAGGAATCGAGAACTGGGAGGGTGAGTTTGACATCATGGAGGGCACGCTCACCATCCCGCTGGATCCCGTGTTCAACGGCGAAAAGAGCGCAGCCGCGTACATCGACGAGATCTATCCTCAGATCCAGTCGCAGATCGATGATCTGTTCAAGCAGTAAGGCTGCTTTGGCAAGTGTCGTGGTTCCCAACCTACTGCAGCAGGGCGCCGCGAGGTGCGGCGCCCTGTTATCCTTTGAAAGCAAGAACAACTGACTTTGAAACCGTTGGGGGTGAGTACTGTGAGAACCGTTGCACTCCTGGCGATGGCCTGTGCATTTGTGCCCGCTATCTTGTTGATCGTTGACGTTGCCCTGCCGCGTATCGCGTCCGCATCTGTTCAGTTCTTCGTAGACGCCACGGAACCGGGCCACCGCATCAGCCCGTATATCTACGGCACCAATTTCCACACCCTGGGGCCTCAGGAGAATATCGAGTCGCAGCGATACGGAGGCAACAGACTTACGGGCTACAACTGGGAGACAAACGCGTCCAATGCAGGCGCTGATTGGTATCATTCTAGCGATGGCTATCTGTCCTCGAGCGTTGAGCCAGCGAAGGCCCTCATGGACTTCCACGAGAAGTCGTTGGAGATGGGCGCATCGTACACTATAGTGACCCTCCAGGCTGCGGGGTACGTCGCTGCTGACCGTCAAGGGCCTGTCAGTGAGGCCGAGACAGCCCCTTCCAAGAGGTGGAAGGAGGTTAAGTCTAGAAAAGGCGAACCATTCAGCTTGAAACCGAGCAGATTCGATGACTACGTTTACATGGACGAGCTGGTTAACTTCCTTGTCACCAAGTATGGAGACGCATCGACGCCGACTGGTGTCAAGGGATACTCGATAGACAACGAGCCCGCACTGTGGCCGCATACGCATCCGCGCATACATCCGCACAAGACGACGTGTGAAGAGATAGTCCAAAAAACCATCGAGCTCGCGTCTGCTGTCAAAGACGTGGATCCCTATGCCGAAATCTTTGGTCCTGTGCTCTATGGGTTTGCGGCGTTTGACACCTTCCAGGATGCTCCCGACTGGAACCGCGTTAAGCTTGGCAAGGGCTATTCCTGGTTCATAGATTACTACCTCGACGAGATGAGGAAGGCGTCTGAGACGGCAGGGAGGCGATTGCTGGATGTGCTGGATCTGCATTGGTATCCTGAAGCCCGCGGAGACAACCGGATCGTATTTGAGAGCAATGCGACTTCTGAAAAAAACGTCGCTGCGCGCTTGCAGGCGCCCCGTTCGCTGTGGGACCTGGAGTACGTGGAGGATAGCTGGATAAGCCAATGGAGAGCGCACTCCAGGGAGATCCCAGGTGTCGGGACTACTCGCCAAGGTGCTATAGCATTGCTGCCGCGGGTCCTGGCGTCCATAGAGAAGTACTACCCGGGGACCAAACTCGCCATAACAGAGTTCTCTTATGGGGCCGAAGACCACATCTCTGGCGGTATCGCAATGGCAGATACCTTGGGTATCTTTGGGAGGTATGGAGTATATGCCGCGAACTTCTGGCAGGTGAGTCAGAAGGTAGACTACGTTGCTGCTGCCTATAGAATCTATCGCAACTACGACGGTAACATGTCGACGTTCGGCGATGTGAGCTTGAAAGCGACCAGTTCAGACGTTGCCAAGACATCTGTGTACGCTGCAACAACGAGTGCTGCGGATCAGACAGAAGAAGGCAGCGGAGTGCAGAAAGTGCACATTATTGCGTTGAACAAGACGAAGGAGCCTTTGGCGGATTCGTTCTTTACGATCGCCACTGACCGCAAGATAGCCGATATTGAGGTTTGGGCGTTTGACAGTGGATCTCCCGACATAAGGAAGCTTGATTCGCCCATGGAACTCGAAGATAAGGCTTTCCAATACACGCTTCCGGCTTTGTCGGTTTGCCACTTCGTGATAAGCTTAGAGTAGAGAAACTAGCAACAGACAAAGGAGTTCGTGCAGATGATCACCATCTTTGATCGTAGCGTCCAGAGAGTACCTATCAAGGCTTGGTTGGAGTCTGCTGACGATATTGAGTCGGGAGCTATGGCTCAGGCGCTAAACCTTTCAAGGCTTCCGTTTTTGGTGAGCCATGTCGCACTCATGCCTGATGTACACGAGGGCTACGGAATGCCTATCGGAGGAGTCATAGCTGCAAAGGGTGCGGTGATACCGAACGCAGTCGGAGTAGACATCGGATGCGGCCTGATTGGCTCAGTGCTCGATGCACCTGCGAAGCTGCTGAGAGAAGTCAAGACAGGCAGCGGAACGCTTGCTCAGGCTCTCACAGGGGATATCATGCGTGCAATCCCACTGGGATTTGAACACAGGAAGCGGCCAATCGATCCGGAGATGTCTCCGACAGCCGATATGTGCGAGATCAAGTCGTTGTGCAAGGAGTGGGAGAGTGCCCCGTATCAGTGTGGCACCCTTGGCGGTGGCAATCACTTCATAGAACTGCAGGAGGACGGGTCAACCGGCGAGCTCGTGATCATGGTTCACAGCGGCAGCCGGAACTTCGGTTACAAAGTCGCAAACACGTTTAACAACCTGGCGAAAAAACTCAACGAACAAATGAAGAGCGAGGTCCCGGCTAGCTGGCAGTTGGCGTATCTCCCAACAGAACACGAGCTCGGCCGGATGTACCTCAAGTGGATGGACCTCGCACTCCGGTTTGCTGCGAAGAATAGGTCTGTGATGATGCAAATCGCGACAGAGATCGTTCAAGAACGCCTGTCCAAGCACGCCTCGGTCACTGCAAATGTGAGGCAGGTAGTGCAGTGTCATCACAACTACGCGTCGATCGAGAGACACTACGGTGAAGAAGTGGTCGTCCACAGGAAGGGTGCGATTCGCGCAAAAAAAGGCGAAAAGGGCATTATCCCTGGAGCTATGGGCGGCAAGAGCTACTTTGTCGAGGGCCTCGGAAATCCAGAGTCCTTTGAGTCTGCATCTCATGGCGCAGGCCGTGTCATGAGCCGCAACGAGGCCAAGCGTAGGTTTACTGTCGATCAAATGATGAGAGATCTGTCGGCTCGTGACGTCGTGCTCGGCACTCCCAAGAGCCACGCTGTGGTCGATGAGTTCATCGAAGCATACAAGGACATCGATGAAGTGCTGGCCTACGAGCGTGACTTGGTCAAACCGATCAGGACTGTGCGTCCGATAGCGGTGATCAAAGGGTAGAGGGCATCCTGAGGACGACTCCGGTGCATTATCAGCGCAAGCACATCCGTTGACCGCATGCACTTGCTGTGGTAGAATGACTCTAAATTCAGTTGTTGCCATATTTGTTCACAGACTATGAAGGAGCAAAGTAGGCTGTGTAGTCGCACCAGAGAGTCGGGGCCGGCAGCAGCCGGGGTGGGAGCCCGATGCGATGAACCAGTCCGAAGTTCGCTCCGGAGTCTCAGGCTGAATCCGGCGTCCCAGCCAGGGATGCTGAGTAGTAGGCCTCGACGGCAGCTTCCTCCGTTACAGGGAAGGGGGTATCGGATGTGTCCGCTGGAGAGCTTGCGAAGGCGACTCTCGTGGAGCATGTCCCGTACTCTATCGAGCGGATCTCGTTTGAGTTGTAGATCAACCAAGGTGGTACCGCGGAGGGTTAGGCCCTTCGTCCTTAGGACGAAGGGCTTTTTTGGTTGTTGGAAGTACGTCTTGATCGAAGTGCGTTGCAGCTCATGTAGGGCCTAACTCACATATGCTCAAGAAGAAGGGAGTAGGTGAGCAGTGAAGGTCGTTATGACTAGCGGCTGCCCGGAGGAGTCCATTGCAGCTGTCAAGGAGATGTTGAGCAGCCTCGGATTCGATCCTCACGTGATAGACGGCAACGGGAGGAGCCAGGTAATAGCCATAGGCAACGGCAGGCGAGACCGGCTTGCAGACTTGCGCTATATGCCTTTTGTTGAACACGTGTCACCCGTCCTGCAGCCCTTCAAACTGTGTGGGAGGGAGGTTAGGCCAGAGGACACAGTAGTAGAAGTGGGCGCAACTCGCGTAGGTGGGGGAGCGTTCACGCTCATAGCCGGGCCTTGTGCAGTTGAGAGCAGAGAGCAGCTATTGGAGGTGGCGCTCAGGGTCAAAGCTGCCGGCGCCACGATCTTGAGAGGAGGAGCGTTCAAGCCTAGAACCTCGCCATATAGCTTCCAGGGCCTAAAGGAGAGTGGGCTGAAGCTCTTGGCAGAGGCGAGGGAAGCTACGGGACTGCCTGTTGTCACAGAGGTAGTCAGTCCTGAGGACGTCAGCATGGTTGCGGACTACTGCGACATCTTGCAGATAGGAGCCAGGAATATGCAGAATTTTGCACTGCTAAAGGCGATTGGCCGAGTCGACCGTCCGGTTGTACTCAAGCGTGGGTTGTCTGCGACGATTGAGGAGTGGCTGCTGGCTGCCGAGTACATCATGTCAGAAGGAAACCACGACGTGATCTTGTGCGAGCGAGGAATCAGAACGCACGAGACATACACCCGCAATACTCTGGATCTGTCTGCGGTGGCTCTTGCCAAGGAGTTGAGCCATTTGCCAGTGATTGTCGACCCAAGCCACGCGACAGGCCGATGGAAACTCGTTATGCCTTTATCGAGAGCTGCTCTTGCAACGGGTGCGGACGGTGTGATGGTAGAGGTGCATCCGAGTCCAAACGAGGCGCTTTCCGACGGCCCTCAGTCTCTAACACCTGACGAGTTCGAAGTCCTCGCTCGGAGACTGAGGCGTGAGTATCAGGCATTGCGTTTCTCTGATGATGAAAGCAGAGTCAAAGATATCGGCTGTCTGCGAGGTGATAATTGAGATGAACATACAAATCGGGTACTTGGGACCGATGGGCACGTTCTCCGAAGAAGCTGCCCGCAGAGTCGGAACACTATTAGAAAAAGGAGCTCGTAGTGTCGGTTCAAGCGTTTCACCCAAGCCGGGGGAGCCCGTGCAGTACAGCGTGCATTACAGTCCCTACAAAGGGATAGCAGCTCTCATTTCTGCAGTTGACGCAGGAGAGATAGACTACGCGGTTGTACCTGCCGAGAACTCCTACGAAGGATCGGTTAGCCCTACCTGGGACATCCTCTTCCATGACTCTTCGGCAGAGATCATCCGAGAAGTGCTTGTGTCTGTCCGGCATCACCTCTTGGTGCAGCGCGGGACCAAGCTCTCGTCAGTAGGGACTGTGTTGTCGCACCCACAGGCTCTGGCGCAGTGCAGGAGGTTCCTTTCGGAACACCTGCCGAACGCCAAGCAGTTCGAGACAGCCAGCACTGCAGAAGCAGCCAGGGTCGTCTCAGTTAACTCATTGCCGCTAGCTGCGATCGGCACTGAGCAGTGTGCGTCGATCTACGGCCTGGACATAGTTGCTAGAGATATTCAGGACTTGCAGAACAATGTGACTCGGTTTTTGGTCTTATCGAAAGGGGACAACGAGCGGAAGTCACTGCTTGTTGAGGCAGGACTGCCGTATAAGACGTCGATCGTCTGTGCAATAGAGCGCGACAGGCCGGGAAGCCTGTATGAGCTGCTTGGAGTGTTCGCAGCCAAACAGATCAACTTGACAAGGATTGAGTCAAGGCCTTCGCGCCAGGGTTACGGCGATTACGTGTTTTTCATCGACGTAGAAGGGACTGTGACAGATGCCGCACTCAAGGAATCGTTGGACAGGCTCAGCGAAAAGGTTATTTCTCTCAAGGTTCTGGGGTCATATCAATACTGACGGATTCGTGCCACAGTATTGCCGACGGGGGGTGCGAAGATGAAAAAGCGGGCTAGACTACTAAGTGCGGTTTGCCTTTTGATCGCGTTGGTAGTCTCGTGGCTGGTGCCCGGAGATGCGGGCTTGGCGTTTGCTGAGGATGGCCTGGTTTGTCTGCAGATACTCGCCATAAACGATCTGCACGGGCATATCGAACAGACTGAGTATCTTGACGGCAGGCCTGTTGGCGGCGTTGCGTACCTCGCAACGTACATGCTCGAGCGGGAGGCCGATGCTGTCAACACTCTCAGGGTGCATGCAGGCGATATGATTGGCGCGAGCCCTCCGATCTCAGGACTGTTGCAGGATCAGCCTACTATCGAAGTGTTGAGTTTCATGGGATTTGATGTGGGAGTTCCGGGAAACCATGAATTCGATGAGGGAATCGCCGAGCTGTACAGGCTTCAGTATGGAGGGTTTCATGAAGTTTCGGGCTATTTCGCTGGCAGCTCGTTTCCTCTCGGGCTCGCAAATCTAGTCTCGGCTGAGACCGGAGGCCCTGTCTTCCCGCCGTATGTCGTCAAAGTGGTCGAAGGAGTCCCTGTGGCATTTATCTGCGTCATTACAGAGGAGTTGCCGGCCTCTGTGACGCCGGCAGGCATTCAAGGCCTCAAGGTCATCGACCCGGTCGAAGTGATAAACACCTATGCAGAGATCGTCAGAGACAGAGGTGTGGAGGCTATTGTAGTTCTCGCACACGAAGGCGGGTATGTGAGTTCGTCAGGTGAGATCGTTGGGCCCATAGCCAAGCTGGCCCATGGCATAGACGATTCTGTCGACGTCATAATCAGCGCACACACTCACCAGGGCTATGTCGGCTACATCGATGGGAAGCTGGTCACACAGGCGTATTCTAACGGCACTGCCTTTGTAGACATAGACTTACTGATCGATAGGGCGACAGGAGACGTCGTGTCGTCTACTGCAGAGCTGGTGACCGTGTGGTCGGACATGAGGCCGCCGGATCCTAGGATAGAGGCCTTGATTGATCGATACAGGCCGCTTGTGGAGGCATTGGTCAACCGTCCGGTCGCAGTTGCCGCTACCCGTCTTGGAAGGGAAGGCAGAGATCAGGGTGAGTCTGTGCTCGGCAATCTGGTTGCTGATTCGAAAAGGTGGATCTCCAAAGCTCAGATTGCGTTTGTCAACCCGGGCGGGCTGCGCTCGGACTTGGAGCCCGGGATATTGACATGGGGGCAACTGTACGCTGTCTTGCCTTTTGGCAATGAAATCGTCAAGATCGAGATGACCGGTGAGCAGATCCTCAGCGCGCTCAACCAGCAGTGGCAGGAGACGGAGGATGGAGTCCAAGTAAGGTTTCTCCAAATGTCAGGCATGACCTACTGCTACGACGACAGTTTGCCTATTGGCAATAGGATAGTGTCTGCTTCGCTATCAGACGGCACGCAGATTGGGGATGAGCAGGTGTATACAGTTGCCGTTAACAGCTTCCTGTATTACGGCGGCAATGGCTTTACGGCCTTCTTGGAAGGCAGGAACCCAATGGTAGTAGCTAATGACCTTGATGCGTTTGTTGCGTATCTAGAGTCGTTTGCGGAACCTATCGCTCTTGAGATCGAAGGGCGGATAACTAGGTGCTTGATGAAAAACTGACTGAAATGGTCTGGTATTGCCATCTCTGATCTGATAAACTTAAGCAAGCTGAAGTTGAATGGAGGAAACTGTGTGAAGCATATAAAGCTGGTCACAGACAGCGCGTGCGATCCTGTTGACGAACTCGTTAGCAGTGGCCGGTTCAAACGAGTGCCTTTGGCGATATTGCTCGGTGACCGGGAGTTCGTTGATGACGAGTCGCTCAATGTACAAGATCTGTTGGATGAGATGAAGAAGTCAGGTGCGGGTCCCAAGACATCGAGCCCCTCGCCTGGAGACTTCATGCGAGAGTTCGCAGGCGAAGACTGCGTCTTCGCTGTGACGGTCTCCTCGAGACTCAGTGCTTCATACTCCAACGCAATGCTTGCAGCGAGAATGGCTATAGAAGACAAACTTGCTCGGTTCGTCCACGTGTTTGACTCAAAGACCGCATCTGTAGGCCAGACTCTGGTGAATCTGAAGATTATAGAGCTCATCCGAAAGAACTGCGGGGAAACGGAAATAGTCCAAAAGGTCACGGATTACATCAAGAGTCAGAAGACCTACTGTCTACTCGAGTCTCTGGACAACCTTGTTAAGTCCGGAAGGTTGAACAAGATCGTTGCCAAGTTGAGTTCTGTCCTTTCCGTGAGGTTGATCCTGGCAAAAACCGACGAAGGCACGATTGAGCTGGCGGACAAGGTGAGAGGAGCAAAGCGGGCACTCCAAAGGCTCGTGGACATAATCGCAGAAAAAGGCGAGCAGTTTGAGGAGAAGATCTGCGGAATCGCTCATGTAAACTGCAGAGAAAAGGCAGAGCAACTCCGCGACCTGATTTTGGAGAGGCTCAAGTTCAAGGACGTGATCATTGTTAACGGAGCCGGAATAACCACTGTCTATGGTGACCAGGGAGGACTGGTAGTAGCGTTCTAGGGCAGATCGAGCTCTATGTCGTCGCTGCTAAAGCACCACTCTATGTCTACGTCGGGTGGATCGGCCTCTTCTCTCATAGGTCGTATCTGCCCGTCTTCGAATACGAGGATTCGGTTGCAGACCGACTCTAGCATGCGCCTGTCGTGAGAAGCCATGATTATGGTTCCGTCATAGGCGACTAGCGCCGCTTCGAGTTGCTCTCTAGCATAGATGTCCAGGTGATTGGTTGGCTCGTCGAGGAGGAGAAGGTTTGCCTGGTTGATGATCAGTCTCGCTATCTCCACTTTGGTCCTTTCGCCCGCACTGAGGACGCTGACGGGCTTATGAACCAGATCCTCTCCGATACCCATCTGTGCGAGCAAGGTCCTTGCCTTTGACGCGAGCACGCTACTCGATAGGCCGAGAACATCCAGCGTCGATCCATCTGCGCCTGACAGCGGATCTCCCTGAGCGAGGTATCCGATGCACGCAGATGGACTGATCCAGACCTCGCCCTCATCAGGAGTTTCTTCTCCCAGGATGATTTTAAGGAGGGTTGTCTTGCCGCAGCCGTTTTTGCCAAGCAATCCGACTTTGTCACCTCTGAGGATGTAGAAACTACTGTCTCTAAACAAGGCCCTGCCCGAGTACTCCTTGGAGATCCCCTTGGCGTAGATCATTCGCCTGCCGTGTTTCTCTGCGCTCTTGATCTGAAAGCGAATATTCGGGTCGTCCTTTGGTTTTCTCGGCGCTCTTGCCCTGTGCCGTTCGAGCCGCTTGACCTTTGCTTTGGCCTGCCTATCGATCCGCTTTGCTCGGGCTCTGTCGCCGACCTTTGCCGACCTTATCTCCGACTTTTTGCCTGCCTCCCTGTGAGCCTTGGCCGCCCATTGCTTGGTGCGCAAAACGTCCTCTTCTAAGCGTTTCTCCTGCCTCTTTGCTTCTTCATACTGTCTTAGCTGGGCTGCTCGAATTCTTGCCCTCTCTTCTCTATAGAAGGAGTAGTTGCCGCTGTAGCTCTCAGCTTTGCCGTCATCGATTTCTACGATCCTGCATACAACCTGATCAAGAAAATATCGGTCATGTGAGATTACAAGGACCGCGCCTGTGTACTGTCTGAGCTGATCGATAAGCCAGTCTATGCCGTTGAGGTCCATATGATTGGTGGGCTCATCGAGCAACAAGAGATCAGGCTGAGCCGACCAGATCCTTGCCAGTGCAAGCTTTGCTCGCTCTCCTCCACTGAGGCCGTTGATGTGCTGTGCACTCCACTCGTCTAAATACCCGATGCCTAACTGACTCGAGATCTTCAGCAGCTCACGAAGCTCATCAGTATCTGCGGCTGGCGGTTCGACTATGGTCTTGCCCGACTCGAGTCTGCGGGTCACTGTGATGAGGCGGTATCCTTCAGAGAAACGCGAGGCTCCGACAGACTGGCGCAGATATCCTATTTTCGTTCGAGGCAGCCAGAAGGTGATATCTCCATCGTCAATCGACACCTCGTGAGCAATGGCTTGCATGAGAGTGGTCTTGCCAGCCCCGTTGGGTCCGACCAGACCGATCCTTTCACCAAACGCGATATCGAGATCGATGCCTTTCAGTATTTCGATCCCGTCATATTGCTTCCGAATCCGGTTACAGCTCAATAGCATTGACGTCCACCCCCAAGGCTGTGAGCGCAAAATAGTCTCGCAAACAAGCAAAGGCCACGGCGGTCAAACCTGCCGTGGCCCTGAGCGCACACGTAGCTTATGGGTGATCGGATAGGACTGGACTAGGCGGTCCTATCCCGGTGAATCACTCCAAACAGCGCAATGAAAGACGAGAGCCCAACCACTGCAGGTTCGACCTAAGTGATGACGCTTTTTGAGGCTGCGTACCACAAGTCGGTTACCTGCTGAACATGGCGGCTCCTTTCTATCCCGGAGTGGGTCTCGTAAACTCGGTAGACCTGCGGAGCAACCCGCCCACGATGTCCACCCGCTGTAATTGAACCAAACCGACTGCTGATTGTCAAGTGAAGTGTGGACATGGGCCGTGGATGCGACTGACACCTACCCCAAATATTGGATGCACCTGCACCTATAGTGCACTCGACTCGTATGCGGTATCTAACAAACGATGCGATTTTTTCTCGTCGTTTGCATTCGACCATATACGTACACCGGACCCTATATATGTGGAGACGTTAAGAGAACCACTCACAACCCTGTACTGCGCTGGGCTTTGCATGTGTGGCATAGCAGCTGCGAGCTGAATGCATACTAGTCATACGGCTGTCTGATTTGTGTACGCCTTTTATATATGGAAAGATGGTGATTTCATGACTCCGGAGAGTATGCACACTCAGTTGCTGCTATCAGGCAAGGATTCTGCTCTGTCCGAGCAGATCGGCGGGAGGAGAGCCACTGCAGATCCAGGCAGAAGCAGGGCATCCAATGCTGAGCGCAAAGAGAATGTTGAGGAGAACAGGGATTACTCGGCCCAATCGACCATGGAGTCAGTGAAACAAATGGGCCAAACGCCACCTCTAGGAGCTCACAGATCTGAGATCCACTGCGTGACCATAATCGGGCAGATCGAGGGACACTTGGTCCTCCCTCCTCAAAACAAGACAAGCAAGTACGAACACATCATTCCCCAGCTGGTGGCAATAGAGCAGGACCCGAGCATAAAGGGCGTCCTCGTCGTCTTGAACACCGTAGGAGGGGACGTTGACGCAGGGCTGGCCATCGCAGAACTGTTGGTGACCCTCTCAAAGCCGGTAGTGTCACTAGTTCTTGGAGGAGGCCATTCGATCGCCATTCCGATAGCAGTCAGCGCAGACTACTCGTTTATTGCCCCCACTGCTACAATGACCATCCATCCCATAAGACTCGCAGGCCTTGTCATAGGCGTGCCTCAGACCTATGAGTATCTGGACAAAATGCAGGACAGGGTGATACGTTTTATCACTAAACATTCTCGAATCGAGGCAGAGAAGTTCCGCGAGCTGATGACTCGAACAGGGGACTTAGTGCGGGATGTAGGTACAGTCATGGTCGGTGCAGAGGCTGTCGAGGTAGGCTTGATCGATGAGGTGGGCGGGTTGTCCGCTGCACTTGCCAAATTGCATGAGCTCATAGAGTCTAGCGAAAAAACCGGCAAGGACAAGGAGTAACAGCTGTGCTGTATTCAGTGATTCCTCCAGAAGTTGTGTTCGCAGATTGGCAGTCGCTCCACGGCCAGGAAGTCGAGTCTCTAGTAATGACGAGCGCTGCATTGGACCCCAAACGGTATCGTGAGGTAGTCCGAGGAGGTGCGCGCCTCATCGTGTGTGAAACCGGAGAAGGCATGGCGGAAGTGGTCAGGCTTATAAGCACAGACCCATCTGATTATCTCAATCCTGAATATATGCCCGGAGCTGGGATTAAGCTGTGATGGTCACACGTCAGGACAGGTAAAAAACAACTTTGACATGTGTGGGCTATTAGTGTTAGACTACCACTAGTATACTATTCGAAATAATTTCGGAAGTATATTGTTGGAAGCAGTTGCACCTCGTCATTGGATCTGATCACGAGATGTCAGATCCTTTGTGCATATCTGTATTCTGGGAGCGATCGCTGGTGCCGATCGCGGCCGCTTGACCGCTCTGGAGTCTGCACGAAGGCTAGAGGAAATACAGAGTATTCGTCAAGGGCGCTGGTTTGGTTTAGACGGGTTGGAGGTACTAGATCATGGGCTTGGACACATTGGCTAGGGTTCTTAGGAGGAACGGCGGTCACAACGCCGTTCAGCTCGATCAGAATGGACTTAAGATGGAGATGGGCCCGTCTGCGCTTTTGAAGGTTGAGGATCTCTGCACGTACTTCTCATACGAACAGGGTACCGTACGCGCAGTTGACGGAGTATCGTTTGAGGTAGAGAGGCAAAAGGTGCTCGGATTGGTCGGGGAGAGCGGTTGCGGCAAGAGCGTGACAGCCCTCTCAATCATGCAGCTCGTACCCGAGCACAGCGGAAGGATTCACTCCGGACGAATCCTGTACAACAGGCGTGAGTCCGGCCCCATAGACATCGCCCGTCTTGACCCTAAGGGCCCGGTCATGAGGAACATCCGGGGCAATGAGATAGCGATGATATTTCAGGAGCCCATGACGTCGCTGAACCCTGTGTACAGCGTCGGTTATCAGATTGTTGAGGCTATTCTTCTGCATCAAGATGTGACAAGGAAAGAAGCTTGGGACATGGCCATCGACATGCTGGACAAGGTAGGAATTCCGAGTCCGGCCCAGAGGGCAAAGGAGTATCCCCACCAAATGAGCGGAGGCATGAGGCAGCGAGCGATGATCGCCATGGCGCTCTCGTGCAACCCCAGCCTTCTTATTGCGGATGAACCGACAACTGCACTTGATGTAACCATACAGGCGCAGATCCTTGATCTGATGATCAAGCTTCAGGATCAGTTCCACATGTCGATCATTATGATTACGCACGATCTTGGGGTTGTCAGCAGGATGTGCGATGATGTGGCAGTCATGTACATGGGGAAGATCGTCGAAAGCGCCCCTGTCGAGGCCATTTTCAAAGAGCCCGCTCATCCATACACAGTCGGACTGATGAACTCCATACCGAGACTCGGCTCCAGGCGCAGCAAGTTGATTCCAATCGAGGGCACAGTGCCGGACATCACCGAGATTCCGGAGGGCTGTAGCTTCAGACCGAGATGTCCGAGAGCCATGTCCGTGTGCAGCGAAGAGCCTCCGCTTGTTGAAGTTGCGCAAGGACATGAAGTTCGCTGCTGGCTCTATGAGTGATGGGAGGGCTTGTTGAAAGATGACTGCTGATAAACAGTTTGAGGATAACGGCTTTACGGGTGACGAACGACCTGGCGAGCCATTGAATGAGGTTGATCGCGAGGACGTTCTGCTTGAAGTCAAAGGCCTAAAGAAGCACTTCCCTATACTTGGCGGTGTGTTTAGGAGGCCTGTTGGATGGGTCAAGGCCGTTGACGGTGTGGATTTTTACGTCAAACGCGGCGAGACCTTCGGGTTGGTTGGAGAGAGCGGTTGCGGCAAGACCACTACAGGCCGTTGCATAATGCAGCTTGAAGAGCCTACAGCCGGAACGATAAGGTTTAACCGCGACGGGCAGTGGATCAATGTAGACCGCAAAACCATAGCGGGTCTGCGCAAAGATATTCAGATCATATTCCAGGATCCGTATTCTTCTCTCAGTCCCCGCATGAGAGTGCGAGACATTATAGCTGAGCCTCTCGAAGCTCAAGGGATGAAAAACCGTGCAGAGAGGTACGCACGCGTAGAAGAACTGATGGAAGCCGTTGGCCTCAGTAAGTCTCATATGGACAGATACCCGCATGAGTTTAGCGGCGGGCAACGCCAGAGGATAGGGATAGCGCGGGCATTGGCGCTGAATCCTTCTTTGATCATATGTGATGAACCTGTCTCTGCTCTCGATGTTTCCATTCAGGCTCAAGTGATCAACCTGCTGGAAGAGCTCCAGGAACGGTACGGGTTGACATACCTCTTTATAGCTCACGATCTTTCGGTCGTTCAGCACATCAGCGACAGAGTGGCTGTCATGTACCTTGGCAGGATTGTGGAGATGGCCGATGTGGATTCGCTGTTTGAAAACCCACGTCATCCCTACACGGAAGCCCTGTTTTCTGCCATTCCTGTTCCTGATCCGGACTTCAAGATGGAGCAGATCATCTTGGAGGGCGACGTGCCGAGTCCATCCAATCCGCCCAGTGGCTGTCATTTCCACCCTCGCTGCAGGTATGCCACAGACATCTGCTCGAGAGAGACGCCTCAGTTGACACGGGTTGATGGCAAGAAAGACGAGGTTGGCAGTCACTATGTCAGCTGCCACAGATATAGGGAGCTGGACCTGGCTGGTGTCAGCCTGAGGCAAGGAGCCTAGCAAGGCAGGCGCCCGCTTCGGTCTTGCTGCATAAAGCACTTGATCAGCATTCATTAAGGGAGGAGACAGTATGAAGACTAAGTTGTTTGCTGTCGTAGTCGCTGTCATGGTGGTCTTCGCGGCCACGGCATATGCTGCAACTGATCCGGACACATTCGTGTTCGTGACGTTCGGCCAGCTGGACACGCTTGACCCTGCGGAGTGCTACGACACCGCCAGTGGTGAGATTATCCATCAGATTTACGACAACCTCATCGCCTACGAAGGGAGTAGCCTGGACGTGCTAATCCCGATGCTCGCGACAGAGGTTCCGAGCGTCGAGAACGGGCTCATATCTGAGGACGGCACAATCGTCAAGTTCCCTATACGTGAGGGCGTGAAGTTTCACAACGGTGAGGTCTTGACTCCGGAAGACGTCGAGTACACATTTGAGAGAAACCTGCTGGCAGATCCGATGGGTGGCCCGCAGCTCATGTTCTATGAGCCGCTGTTTGGGGTACACAGTCTGGCTCAGCTGGTGGCGAAACTCGGTGGACCGGATTCGTTTGAGAGCGTCGAGGACCTCGATGCTGAGATCGTCCGCAAGGTATACGAGGCTGTCGACGCGGCAATCGAAGTTGACGGCAACTACGTCGTGTTCAAGCTGGCAGCTCCGTATGGGCCGTTCTTGAACATCCTTGCCAAAGGCGGCAGCTGGGGATCAATCTTGTGCAAGAGCTGGATGATTGAAAATGGCGCATGGGATGGCCAGCCTGACACTTGGCCGAAGTACTACCAGAATGCCAAGGAGAGCCTGGCAGCATATGACAAGGAGAACGGATGCGGTCCGTTTAAGCTGGTAACTTGGGACAAGGCTACTGGTCAGATCATACTCGAGAGGTTTGACGACTACTGGCGCGAACCTGCAAAGCTCGCTAGAGTTGTCATCAAGTACATCGACGAGGACAGCACTCGTCAGCTCATGCTCAAGACCGGTGAAGCTGACGCGGTCGTCGTCAATGCTCAGTTCCTGGATCAGGTCAGGGGCATTCCGGGCGTCGAGATAGTGGAGAATCTGCCCAGGATAGCCAACAGCGTTCTGATCTTCAACTTCAACTTCCCTGTTGAGGGCAACGAGGCGATTGTCGGCAGCGGCAAGCTGGATGGCAACGGCGTGCCCAGTGACTTCTTTGCAGACGTCCATGTCCGCAGAGCCTTCAACTACGCGTTTGATTACGCTGCCTATATCGAGGATGTCGCAATGGGTCTAGGGTTCAAGCCATACGGCGCAGCTCACCAGGTTCTGCCATTCATCGACAAGGACATACCTTGGTACGACTTTGATCCGGACGCTGCAGCAGAGGAGTTCAAGAAGGCGTTTGGCGGCGAGCTCTGGGAGAAGGGCTTCAAGCTGACCCTGCTCTACAACAGCGGCAACACCCAGCGAATGACCGCAGCTCAGATGCTGGAATACGTCATAGAATCTATCAACCCGAAGTTCCAGATCGACGTGCAGGGTATGGAGTGGGCGACCTACCTCGACAAGCTCACTACCGGATCATTGCCTGCGTTCTTCATGGGCTGGGCAATGGACTTCCCGGACATCCACAACTTCTATGTTCCGTTCTTGCACTCAAAGGGAACGTTTGCCGAGCCCTGCATGAGGGAGTTTGCAAAGGAGAACTTCGATGCCTTGGTCGAAGCTGGCATCTCGGCAACAGACCCTGAGGAGCGCGCGGCCATCTATAGAGAGTTGCAGCAGAAGGTGAAGGACCTCGCACCGTGTCTGTTCTACTATGACGCAGTAGACCACAGGGTCCACAGAGACTGGGTGAAAGGCTTCGTCTTCAACCCGGCATTCAGCTGCAACTACGATTTCTACACCGTCTGGAAGGAAGTCAACTAACGCTGCTTCTGGGTGAAACTGTATGCAGCAATACGGGGAGAGCCCGCTAAGGGCTCTCCCGGGCCGAACTAGACATCCGGGTTCGGAAACATGAGCTATCCGGTGCATAGAACGGCCATTGGGGGATTAGATCATGCTGAATTACATCATTCGGCGGCTTCTGTTTTTGCCTATAGTGCTTGTGGCTGTGACCTTTTTTGTATTTTTGACCACGGCTTTTCTCTCGCCGTATCAGCAGCTGGCTACGCATGTAAAGGATCCCGATGAGCTTCGGCGGTACGCGGGCAACCTGGACGCACTGGTAACGAAATACGGACTTGATCAGCCCTTTTACGTCCGCTATTGGAATTGGCTGAAGAATCTCGTTCGCGGTGATCTGGGCTGGTCGGAGTCTGCAAACATGAGCGTTGTGGAGGCGCTGACAAAGCGTTTGCCTGCTACGATCGAGCTGGCTCTGTTTGCTGTGATACCGGTGATCATGGGCGGGGTCATATTGGGCCAGACAGCGGCGATGAATCACAACAAGCCGCTTGATCACGGAATACGCATATTTGCGATAGTCGGGTGGTCACTCCCTGATTTTGTCTTTGGCTTGTTGTTCCTCATGTATTTCTATGGAGCGCTAAGGTGGTTTCCGCCGGGAAGGCTGTCAGTATGGGCCGACCAAATCGTGATGTCGAGTTCGTTTGTCCGCTATACGGGCATGAACACAATAGATGCAATACTAAACGGTGAGTGGCAAGTGTTTCTTGATGCTTTGAGGCATTTGGTTGGGCCCGTCATAACACTCGCCTATCTTTGGTGGGCGTTTATACTGCGGATTACTCGATCGAGTATGCTTGATGTCCTAAATAAGGATCATGTGCGAACAGCACGTGCAAAAGGGCTTCCTGAAAGAAAGGTCGTCACGAGACACGTAAGAAGAAACGCATTGATTCCAGTCGCAACTGTAGCCGGATCTATGGTTATCGGGTTGCTGGGCGGTGTGGTCATCGTCGAGACGGTCTTTGACTTCAAAGGAGTTGGAATGCTGATAGCTCAAGGCGCACAGCAGCTCGACTACACGCTGGTTCTAGGCACCACGCTGTTCTTTGGATTGCTCATGGTGTTGGGCAATCTCGTAGTCGATATTCTATACGCCGTGATCGATCCGCGGGTTAGATTGGAGTAAGGACTATGGCTATGGTATTCAAGAAACTGCTTCGCAATCCTGTATCTCTGCTGGGGTTGGTTCTCCTGTTGGGTTTTGTTCTTGTTGCGATATTCGCACCTGTCATAGCTCCGACCCCTGAGAGATACAAGGATGATCCTTATAGAATACCGAGGTACGGATGGAGAGCAGCCCCGTCGCCTCCGTCGCCGGAGCATCCGTTGGGGTTGACGCACCAACAACATGATATCCTGTATGGCCTCGTTTGGGGCACTCGGACTGCGTTTAGAGTCGGTATAACCGTGACTGCAGCTACATGCCTCATAGGGGTCATTGTGGGATCGGTTTCTGGATATATCGGCGGTCGGTTTGATGAGATCGTGATGCGCATAGCCGACGTCTTTATGAGCTTCCCGTTTCTCATTGCAGCCATCGTGGTCACCACCATATGGGGCAGAGGCCTTACTCAGGTCATGGCAGCGATGATCGTCTTTAGGTGGGCAGGTTATGCACGGCTGATGCGCGGAAGCGTCCTTCAGGTGAAAGAGGAGGAGTTCATTGCCGCTGCCCGTGCGGCTGGGGTCAGTGACGCAAAGATACTCATGCGTCACATAATTCCAAATACCATCTATCCTACGCTCATACAGGCATCGATGAACATCGGCTCGATTGTGGTCTCAGTTGCATCTTTGAGCTTCTTGGGATTTGGCGCCCCTGAGGGCTATGCGGACTGGGGACAGATGATTAGCTACGCCCGAAACTGGATACTCGGCACTCCCGACAATCCGCTAGCGTACTGGTATGCAGTTGTCTATCCCGGGCTTGCAATAGTGCTCTTTGTTCTGGCATGGAACCTAATCGGCGATGCATTTAGAGATATTATGGATCCCAAGATCCAGGGTTAGCAGCCTTAGCTCAGGCGACAAGGTTGAGGTCTGTTTGGTATATGCCTCGCGGTTTTTGCCGCGAGGTTTTCTGTTGCCAGCCACAGGGTGACACTTGCCCATCCTTTTGTTATACTGTTATTTGGGTGTCCAGGCTGACAGACCGCGAGTAACAGTTTTTATGCATACGGCCTGGACTGATCTCCGCGGTGTGATTGCCTAGTATAGCTCGCTGTTTAACAAAACGGCATCTCATATTTACGAAGAAAGAAGGAGATGGACAATGAAACCGACCCTGATGATGATGGACGGCAACACGGCTGCGGCACACGTTGCGTACGCACTTAGTGATGTAGCCGCGATCTATCCGATTACCCCTTCGTCGGTAATGGGAGAGGTCTGCGACGAGTGGGCTGCACGCGGTAGGAAGAACATCTTTGGGCAGACAGTTCGTGTGACGGAGATGCAATCCGAGGCAGGAGCTGCAGGTGCAGTTCACGGCTCTCTGTCGGCTGGAGCCCTGACAAGTACCTTTACAGCTTCGCAGGGCCTGCTATTGATGATACCCAACATGTACAAGATATCCGGTGAGTTGCTCCCGGGTGTGTTCCATGTGTCAGCCCGTTCGATCGCCGCTCATGCATTGTCGATATTTGGCGATCATTCTGACGTCATGGCTGCCCGCCAGACCGGCTTTGCAATGCTGGCGTCTGCTTCTGTACAGGAAGTCATGGATCTTGGCCTAGTGGCCCATTTGGCTGCGATCAAGTCCAGCGTTCCGTTCCTGCACTTTTTTGACGGTTTTCGGACTTCCCATGAGATTCAGAAGATTAGTGTGATCGACTACGAGGATATCGCCAAGCTTGTCGACTACGAGGCGATCAGCAGATTCCGGGCACGTGCGCTGAGCCCTGATAGGCCTATCATGAAGGGCACTGCACAAAACCCAGACATCTATTTCCAAGGACGGGAAGCTGCCAACCCATACTACGACAAGCTTCCAGAAATAGTCCTTGATGTGATGAAGCAGGTAGGCGATTTGACCGGTCGGTATTACAGCTTGTTCGACTACGTAGGCGACAAGGAAGCCGAGCGGGTCATTGTACTGATGGGCTCCGGATGCGAGACAGTTGAGGAGGTTGTCAACTACCTCGTCGCACGCGGCGAAAAGGTCGGTGCAGTCAAGGTCAGGTTGTACCGCCCGTTCTCAGTTGAGCATTTCCTCAGTGTATTGCCTTCGACTGTGAAGTCTATAGCAGTTCTCGACCGCACCAAGGAACCCGGTTCTATAGGAGAGCCGCTGTATGAGGACATCTGCACAGCGTTTGCGGGCAAGTCAGATGCTCCGAAGATCGTAGGCGGCCGCTACGGCCTGAGCTCCAAGGAGTTTACGCCGTCGATGGTCAAGGCCGTGTTTGACAACATCGCATGTGAGAATCCAAAGAACCACTTCACCGTCGGAATAGTCGATGATGTGACCAATACCTCTCTTGAAATCAAGGAGAATATCGTCACTGCTCCTGAAGGGGCGTTTAGCTGTAAGTTCTTTGGCATGGGCTCTGACGGAACCGTCAGTGCAAACAAGAACTCCATCAAGATCATCGGCGACAATACCGACATGTACGCTCAAGGCTACTTCGTCTATGACTCCAAGAAGTCCGGTGGAATGACGATCTCGCACCTGAGGTTTGGCAAGTCACCGATTCAGTCAACCTACCTCATCGACGAGGCGGATTTGATTGCTTGCCATCAACCGTCTTATGTGACGAGGTACGACTTGCTTGATGGAATAAAGGACAACGGTATCTTCCTCCTCAACTCCGGATGGACTGTAGAGGAGATGAACGAGAAGCTCCCAGCCTCTCTCCGAAGAACGATAGCAACCAAGAACCTGAAGTTCTACAACATCGATGCAGTCAAGATAGCTCAAGACGTAGGGCTGGGCCACAGAATAAACACAGTAATGCAGGCAGCCTTCTTCAAGATCGCAAACGTAATCCCATGGGAGGATGCAGTCCGCTATATCAAGGAAGGGATTAAGTCGGCGTACAGCAAGGCTGGGGAAAAGGTCGTCAATCTCAACTACGCAGCAGTCGATGCGGCGTCTGAGGCACTCCAGGAGGTCAACTACCCGAAGGAAGAGTGGGCCAACGCTGCCGATGAGCCAGCCAAGAAGGTCGATGAGCCTGAGTTTGTTACAGACATCGTCCGCCCGATGGCTGAGCTTAAGGGCGATGACCTGCCTGTAAGCAAGTTCACGCCTGACGGGACGTTCCCGACCGGGACAACCAAGTATGAGAAGAGGGGCATTGCAGTATCGGTTCCTGTATGGATTCCCGAGAACTGCATACAGTGCAACCAGTGCGCGTTTACCTGCCCGCATGCAGTGATCAGGCCATATCTCGCCAAGCCTGAGGACCTGGAGGATGCTCCTGCTGAGTTTGCGTCTTTGGATGCTATAGGCAGGGAATACAAGGGTCTCAAATACACGATTCAGGCATCTCCGTTGGATTGCACAGGCTGTGGTCAGTGCGTCGAGGTCTGCCCTGCCAAGCAGAAGGCTCTCGAGATGAAGCCTCTAGAAGACGTGGTCGAGGAGGAAAACGAGAAGTATCAGTTCGCCGAGAGCATTGAGACACCGGAGATCGAGTTTAACAGGGAGACTGTCAAGGGAAGCCAGTTCGTCAAGCCGCTGTTTGAGTTCAGTGGCGCATGTGCTGGCTGCGGCGAGACACCGTATATCAAGCTCGCGACCCAGCTCTTTGGCGACAGGATGATCATTGCCAACGCTACCGGGTGTTCGTCAATCTACGGCGGAACTGCTCCTACGTGTCCGTATACAGTCAACGATAAGGGACAGGGGCCTGCTTGGGCGAACTCGCTGTTTGAGGACAACGCCGAGTATGGCTTTGGCATGCAGTTGGCCGTCTTGCAGAGAAGGGCAAAGCTGGCTGACATGGTAAAGGCGGCTTTGGAGGCCGACATCTCTGCCGAGCTGAAGTCCGCTCTTGGCGAATGGCTAGAGGTAATGAACGATGGGCCCAAGTCAAGGCCAATGAGCGACAAGGTGAAGGCGGTTCTTGAGAAGGACCTCGAGTCGGCTGGGGAGAACGCCCCTGAGCTGCTACAGCAGATATGGGAGTCCAGAGATCTCCTTGTCAAGCCGTCGATCTGGATCATCGGAGGCGACGGTTGGGCATATGACATCGGCTTCGGTGGACTCGATCACGTGCTCGCCGCTGGTCTTGATGTCAATGTCCTCGTGCTGGACACTGAGGTCTACTCCAATACAGGCGGTCAATCCTCCAAGGCGACACCGACAGGCGCTGTAGCCAAGTTTGCTGCAGCTGGCAAGCCTGTCAAGAAGAAGGATCTTGGTCTCATGGCCATGTCCTACGGTTATGTCTACGTCGCTTCTGTTTGCAGCGGCGCAAACAGAAACCAGACTGTGAAGGCCTTTGTAGAGGCGGAGAGGTACGCTGGTCCGTCGCTGATTATCGCTTACGCTCCGTGCATCAACCATGGGTTCAACATGAGGTATGCACCTGAGCAGAGCAAGGTAGCGGTGGAGACCGGATACTGGCCGCTCTACAGGTACAACCCCGAGTTGGTAGATCAGGACAAAAATCCGTTCCAGCTGGATTCCAAGGAGCCGGCGGGTGACTTCAGACAGTACCTCATGGGACAGAGAAGGTACGCCAATCTGGCCAGACAGTTCCCTGACAGGGCAGAGAAGCTGTTCAGTCAGGCTGAGAAGGAAGCTTTGGCTAGGTACAGGATGTACAAGAGACTGGCTGAGGACTTCGACTAGTGCCTGAGTTGGCAATAGTGCGGTAGAAAAAGGGCCGGGGATCAAAATCCCCGGCCCTTTTTGGTTCAAGAAGACATATCGAATCGAGTTCAACGGCTCGATCCTTATCCGATCAATCGGCTGAGCCTACGGCTGCTGATGTCAGTAGCCAAACACTAGGTCATAGGGTAGTCATTGAGGTCCTCAGCTGACTCGATTCGGATAACGTCGTGAGCGCTGCCTTCTCTGATAGCTGCTTGCGACACGACAACGAGCCTCGCCTCTTTGTGCAGTTCACTTATTGTCAAAACCCCGCAGTTGCACATGGCAGCTTTGATCTTGGAAAGCGATGTTTCGACGTTTTCTCTGAGCGAACCTGCGTAGGGGATGTAAACATCAACACCCTCTTCGAATGACAGCGTAGGCTTGCCCTTTGAGCCATGGTCATATCGCTGCCAATTCTGAGCTCGATATGAGCCTTCGCCCCAGAATCTCTTGACCGTGTGCATTCCTATGCGCTTCTTTTCAGCAGGGCTCTCCTCAAACCGAGCGAAGTACCTGCCCATCATCACGAAATCGGCTCCGAGTGCTAGAGCTATGATGATGTGGTTGTCGTGGACAATGCCTCCGTCGGAGCAGATCGGAACGTAGATACCGGTTTCCTCGAAGTATTCGTCCCGAGCTTTGGCAACCTCCAGTACAGCAGAGGCCTGCCCGCGGCCTATGCCCTTCACTTCTCTCGTGATGCAGATCGAACCGGGTCCGACGCCGACTTTGACGAAGTCAAGATCGGCCTCTTTCACCAGATACAAGAACGCGTCGCGGTCGACTACATTGCCTCCGCCTACTTTGACCGAGTCGCCATATTGCTCGCGAATCCAGAGTGCAGTCTCCTTTTGCCACTCTGAGTACCCGTCGGAGGAGTCAATGCAGAGCACGTCGGCTCCCGCCTCGACGAGCGCAGGAACCCTTTCCTTGTAGTCCCTAGTGTTGATTCCAGCACCCACCATCAGTCGCTTCTGCGTATCAAGCATCTCAAGCGGGTTGATCTTGTGGTCGTCGTAGTCCTTCTTGAACACTAGGTACATCAGTTCCTGTCTGGAGTTGAGGATCGGAAGCACCGGAATGCGGTTTTTCCAGATGATCTCGTTAGCCTCAGATATGGAGATTCCATCCTGAGCAGTCACGAGCTTGTCTATTGGGGTCATGAACTCTGAGACGGGGAGGCTCAAATCGTCTTTGTACTGCCAGTAGTCGTGCTTTGTAAGAATGCCGCACAGCTTCGAATGCGGACCTCCATCCTCAGTGATAGCGATCGTGGAGTGCCCTGTGACCTCTATCAAATCGAGGGCCTCCTGCAGAGTCTGATCCGGACGCAGGTTTGAGTCGCTCACTACGAAGCCGGCTTTGTGAGTCTTGACCTTCTTCACCATTTCAGCTTGCCTGTCGATTGGTTGTGAGCAGTAGATGAACGACATGCCTCCTGCCCGTGCCAACGCAATCGCCAATCGATCATCTGAAACGGCCTGCATGATCGCTGAGGTAAATGGGATGTTCAGCATCAGATTCGGCCCGTCGTCTTTGCGGTACTTCGTAAGAGGTGTTCTTAGCGAAACATTGTCCGGAGTGTGTCGCTTTGTAGTAAGGCCCGGAAGCAGCAAGTACTCCGCGAAAGTCCTCGACGGCTCGTCAAAGACGATCTTGGCCATAGGCGATCTCCTCCTCCCCGTGGTCAATACAATCAGATTTTAATCATGATACTACAGGAACAATTCAAGGTCAATGCCACTGCCACTATCAGCAGCAAAGGCCTGACTGAATAGCATACACAGAGAGGCTTAACAAGCGGTGTAGCAGACAGATTAGGTAGACTCGGGGGATAGTGTATGTGGATAAACAGGCGCAAGCGGATCCCGGTGATCGCGATAACCGGAAGTTCCGGGAAGAGTACCACAAAGGAAATGCTTGCCTCCATACTTGGTCAGAAGTGGAGAATTTTAAAAAGCATCGGCAATAACAACGCCCCAAGCCACATAAGGAAGCTACTTCAGGGGCTCAAACCGTCTCACCAAGCATGTGTCTTGGAGTTCGGCGCCAGCAGACCGGGCATGATAGCTCGGCATTGCCGCATCAAGCAGCCCACTATTGGGATTATCACCCTCCTCGGAACCGCACACATAGGGAAGTTCGGCGGCCTCTCCAAACTGATTGAAGCAAAGGGCGAACTCATTCGGGGAATGGACCCTAATGGACTATTGATACTCAACAAAGATGACCCAAGAACTCGTCTTTTGGATAAAGGCCGATTTAGAGGCAGGACCATCTACTTCGGAGTTAAGAACGAGTGCGAATACAAGGGCCGGAATATTAGATATGCGAAAAACGGGATGAGATTTACAGTCACCATCAATGGCAGTGACGAGGAGTTCTTCATTCCCATATACGGGGCGCACAATGTGTATAACGCTCTGGCGGCAATGGCAGCTGCCAGAGAACTTGGCTTCTCTGTCGAGCACATCAGGCGCGGGCTCGCGCGATACTACCGGATGAGGAGAAGGCTGCGGGTAAGTAAAGGTATCAATGATGTCATTGTGATTGATGACAGCTATAGCGCCATACCCGAAGCAGTCAAGGCCGCAATCGACGTGCTGGTAAAACTAAAGAAGGATAGGCCAGCAGTTGCGGTTCTCGGAGGTATGGCAGACCTCGGTAGGAGTTCAGACCGAATCCACAGACAGATTGGGCACTACATCGCAGAGAAAAGAGTTAGCAAGCTAGTCACTGTAGGCGACGCTGCCAAGCTCATCCGTGAAGGCGCTATTGAACGTGGATTTCCATCAAACAAGACAAAGCATTTTGACAACTTGGGCAAAGCAGTAATAGGAATTCGCAGAGCAATCCCCCATGGTTCAGTAGTCCTGCTAAAGGCGTCTCACAGATACGGATTCAGCTCCCTGGTTTGGATGCTGAAAAACAAAGGTGACCGACCACCTAGCAAACGACGGTAGTCCGTCCTGCAAAAGACGTTATCTGCACCGACTCAAAAAAAGGTGGGTTGAAATGCGGATTATTTTAGACAGAGTGGGTCTCCTAAGCCTGGAGCCCACTCTGTTTGTTTGTCGGAGTGCGCGAAGCCGGTACGATGGAGAGGCGGCTTTCTCAGAGTGAACCGGGCTAGGATGATGAACTGAGAGGCGAGAGGAGATCGGCGTAGATAGTGGTTCTAGGTCGATGTGTGGTCTCCGGAGCGACTGTTGAGCCAACTCGGAGCCATGGACGGCAGAGAGTTGGCTCACCTACAGCGAGCGGAGCCAAGGACGGCGAAGCGAGCGGCAAGCGGAGGAGACCACACATCGCCCCCTGTTCGAGCTGATGCCGCCGCGGTTGCTTTTCAGCATCTCGTGTGCTATTATTGCTGCGTTAGAGCGCCGCCGAAGGCGTATTGCAGTGTTTGGGTGTTTGTTATGAATGGGGATAGGGTGCGTTTATACTGTTTGTACTGAATGAGTCGATTGGCGGCAGGAAAAGGACTATTGATGAGGTGACCAACAGTGGATGTGTCGGTCGAGAAACTAGAGGGCAATCAGGTTCAGATGACCGTGACAGTCCCTCCTGAGGACGTGGATGAGGCAGTCAAGAAAGCAGTTCGGTCTATTGCCCGCGGAGTCAATATCCCCGGCTTTAGAAAGGGAAAAGCCCCGCGCAGGGTGTTAGAGATGAGGTTCGGCAAGGAGGCCATTCTTGCTCAGGCACTCGAAGACCTGATTCCGGACGCGTACCAGCGGGCTTTGGACAAGTCAGGAATCCAAGCCATAGATAGGCCTGTGGTGGACGAGCTGCCTGACCTAGTCGAAGGGAGCCCTTACACATTTAAGGCAAAGGTTCAGGTATTGCCCGAGGTCGAATTGGGTGACTATAGGGCTGTACGAGTTCAAAAGGAATCCGTTGAGATAACGGATGAGCAAGTTCGAAATGTCATCAACTCAATGAGAGAGCGGTTCGCTGAGTTGGTCAGCGTTGACAAACCGTCCCTTGAGAAAGGCGATTTCGCAGATATAGACTTCGAGGGTTCGGTAGAGGGTGTAGAGTCTGAAGGGCTTTCTCACAAAGGCGCGACTCTCGAGATAGGCAGCAACTCCTACATACCTGGCTTTGAGGATCAGTTGGTCGGTATGGCTGTCGGAGAGGAACGAGAGATCTCCGTCAAGTTCCCGGATGACTACCACAGCAGCGAACTTGCAGGTAAGGACGCGAGGTTTAAGGTAAAACTAAACGACATAAGGGAGAAGCGCCTGCCTGAACTCGACGACGAGTTTGCCAAGGACGTTGGCAACTACGAGAGTCTGGATGAGCTGCGATCTGCTATCAAAGAGCGCTTGGAGAGCGAGGCAGCAGCAAGAGCCGAGAGAGAGTTCGAGGACAAGGTGACTTCAGAGGTCGCTGACAGATGCAGTGTTGACATACCCAAGATACTGGTTGATCGGACAGTCGACAGGATGATGGATCAGCTGTCTATCAGACTGCGCTATTCAGGGATGACCCTGGAGCAGTACCTGCAGATGCGCGAGATGACTGAGCAGCAGCTGAGAGACGAGTTCGCTCCCGAGGCGGAGAAGCAAGTCAAGATCGACTTGGTTCTTGACGCGGTATCTAGGGCTGAAGGTATCGAGGTAACAGATGAAGACGTCGATCAGAAGCTATCCGAACTGGCAGAGCAGTATTCGAGGTCTGTCGATGAGCTCAAGGAGCTGTATGAGAAAGAGGATCGAATGGATTCTCTCAAGGAGTCGCTTCGCATAGAGAAGACAGTGGCTAAGCTAAAGGATTATGCGTCAATGCGGATAGTCGTCGGCTGAGATCTGTTACTGGGCTGAGACATGTTATTGTGGAAGGGTTGCCGGTTTTGCGGTAAGATGTTAGGTGAAAGGCCGATTATCACGAACGGCCAGTAATCCGGAGGAGTGGTACCATGGCAGATCTACTGGGCTCTGCGCTGGTTCCAGTCGTTGTGGAACAGACTGCAAGGGGCGAACGCGCGTATGACATCTATTCTATGCTCTTGAAGGAGCGCATCATATTCATAGGTGGGCCAATTGACGACTATGTGGCAAACCTGGTCATAGCGCAATTGCTTTACCTGCAGAGTGAGGATCCGGACAAAGATATCAACCTGTACATCAACAGCCCGGGCGGTGTCGTCTATTCCGGTTTGGCGATATACGATACGATGCAGTATATCAAGCCTGACGTGTCAACTACCTGCGTTGGCATGGCTGCAAGCATGGCAGCACTTTTGCTGGCAGCCGGGACAAAGGGCAAGCGCTATGCGCTGCCGTATTCTCGCATCATGATACACCAGCCCTGGGGCGGAGCTAGAGGCCAAGCGACAGACGTGCAGATACAGGCTCGAGAGATTCTCAATCTCAGAGAGATCACATACGAGATTATGGCAAAGCATACCGGGAGGCCTAGAGAGAAGATCGAGCGCGATATGGATCGAAACCTCTTTATGTCCTCGCAGGAAGCCAAAGACTACGGGATAATCGACGGCATATTCGGCGGCGGCGAACTCAGGACCTAAGAGGAGTGATTTGATGTTCAAATTTGGAGACGACAAGGGTCAGCCAAAATGCTCTTTTTGTGGCAAAATGCAAGAGCAGGTAAGGAAGCTCATTGCCGGCCCCGGTGTGTACATCTGCGACGAGTGCGTCGAGTTGTGCAATGAGATCATCGAAGAAGAGCTAACCGAGAGCGCCGACGCGGAGTTTAGTTCCGTGCCCAAGCCTAAGGAAATCAAGGCTATACTTGACCAATACGTAGTTGGACAGGAGGCGGCCAAGAAGGCGCTCTCGGTCGCTGTATATAACCACTACAAGAGGATAAACAACCCAATTAGCACTGACGATGTCGAACTCCAGAAGAGCAACATCATTATGTTGGGGCCTACCGGGTGTGGTAAGACCCTCCTCGCGCAGACTTTGGCTAGGATCCTGAAGGTACCGTTTGCAATCGCTGATGCGACTTCCCTTACAGAAGCCGGATATGTAGGAGAAGATGTTGAAAACATACTGCTCAAGTTGATCCAGGCTGCGGATTATGACATCGAGAAGGCAGAGCGAGGCATCATATACATCGATGAAGTCGACAAGATCGCTCGCAAGTCGGAGAATCCGTCGATCACCAGAGACGTTTCCGGGGAGGGGGTCCAGCAGGCGCTACTCAAGATCCTTGAGGGCACTGTGGCAAGCGTGCCTCCGCAGGGTGGACGAAAGCATCCTCATCAGGAGTTCATACAGCTTGACACCACCAATATCCTGTTCATATGCGGCGGGGCGTTCGACGGCCTGGAGAAGATAATCTCCTCTCGAGTAGGAAAAAGAGTGGTCGGCTTTGGCTCAGAGCCTGTCAAGAAGGACAGCGAAGATATCGGCTCCATCTTGTCGCAGGTAATGCCTGAGGACCTTCTCAAGTACGGGCTGATACCCGAGTTCATTGGACGTCTCCCGATAGTCGTCACGTTGGATCCCCTCAAAGAGGAGGATCTCGTGCGCATTCTTACGGAGCCAAAGAACGCACTCGTCAAGCAGTATCAGAAGTTCTTCGAAATCGACAAAGTGGAATTGGAGTTCCTCCCGGAGACTTTGACTGCTATCGCGAGGAAAGCTATAGAGCGCAAGACAGGGGCCCGCGGCCTTCGCTCCATTATCGAGGGCGTCATGATGGATGTGATGTTTGATATACCTTCAAGGAGTGACGTCAGCAAGTGTGTCGTGACTCCTGAAGTCATAGAGGGCAAATCCGAGCCCATTATTATGCTGAACGAGAAGAAGAGCAAAAAGACAAAAGAAGAGACTGCCTAGGTCTTCTCCGCAGGTTGAACGCACTGAGAGCGAGACGGCCGCCTGAGCTGTCTCCTCTTTGTAATACAGCGCTTTCGATACGCTCAACGAGCCTTCTATTGGCGGCTGAGCCGGATATTCGAGCTTATTGGGGAAACAATAGGGCTGGAAAGGTTCTTACAACAACCCCTAGCTCGGAGGTATGGCTCTTTGAGTTCGCTTACGGGTATTCTGGGCCTCCTCAATCTTTTCTTTGCAATCGTCATTGGCTTATACTTCTGGAATCTCCTAAAGGCCCAGCAGACCAGCAAGTCTGCTGTGAACAGGGAATCGAGCAAGCAGATGGAGCAGCTCGCCAGGTTGCGGAGCATTTCGCTGTCTGTACCCTTGGCTGAGAAGACCCGTCCATCGCGCTTTGAGGACATAGTCGGCCAGGAGGAAGGGCTCAAGAGCTTGCGCGCTGCTTTGTGTGGACCCAACCCTCAACACGTTATCATCTACGGCCCTCCGGGCATTGGAAAGACGGCGGCTGCGAGGGTGGTGCTCGAGGAGGCGAAGAGGAGCCCGCTCTCACCGTTTAGGCGCGACGCCAAGTTCGTAGAGATCGACGCCACTACTGCCAGGTTTGATGATAGAGGCATAGCGGACCCGCTGATGGGATCGGTCCACGACCCCATCTACCAAGGCGCTGGCCCGCTGGGCATTGCAGGAATTCCTCAACCCAAGCCCGGTGCAGTCACTAAGGCGCACGGAGGTGTGTTGTTTATTGACGAGATAGGGGAGCTCCACCCTATCCAGATGAACAAGCTCCTCAAAGTGTTGGAGGACCGCAAGGTCTTTCTTGAGAGTGCCTACTACAACAGTGAAGATACGAATATTCCGAGGCACATCCACGATATTTTCCAAAATGGCCTTCCCGCAGACTTCCGACTAGTTGCAGCAACGACTCGAAGCCCCGAAGAGATACCGCCTGCGATCCGCTCCAGGTGCCTCGAGGTGTTCTTCAAACCTCTAGGGCCTGATCACATAGAGACTATCGCACTGAATGCCGCGTCAAAGATAGGCTTCGAAGTCGAGAGACAGGCTATTGAGGTGATACGCAAATACGCCACAAACGGGAGAGAGGCAGTAAACCTATTGCAGGTAGCAGCAGGTATTTGTACAACAGAGGGCAAGCAAAAGATAACAGCTAAGGAGATAGAATGGGTGATAAACAGCGGGCAGTATCATCCCAGGCCCGACCGTCAGATTGTGCAAACTCCAGTTGTTGGCCTTGCATATGGCCTCGGCGTTATCGGAGCAAATCTAGGAGTTGTAATAGAGGTAGAAACGAGCTCAATCCCGGTTGCAAAGGGTACGGGAAGGCTTGTCACAACCGGATTGGTTGAGGAAGAGGAGATAGGCGGCTCCCGAATGCGCCTTAGGCGTAGGAGCATGGCACAGGATTCTATGCAGAACGTACTGACTGTTCTCAGCAGGTGTTTTGGAATAGATTATAGGGACTATGATATACATGTAAACTTCCCAGGAGGCTATCCAGTGGACGGCCCATCGGCCGGCTTGACTATGGCGTGCTCGGTGTATTCGGCTATAACGGGACTGCCCATATCGACTCCTATGGCTATGACAGGAGAAGTGTCGATTCGAGGCGTGATCAAACCAGTTGGCGGGATCCCAGCCAAAGTCGAAGCGGCTAGGCGTGCGGGCGCGAGGAAAGTCTTGATACCGCAGGAGAACTGGCAAGAGATGCTGTCCGATACAGGTGTAGAAGTGATCCCAGTGTCAACGATTGAGCAGGCAATCGGAGAGGCCTTTAGAGGGGCAGACAGATCCTTGATGAAATCGATTCTTGTTTGAGGTAATATAGATTTTGGATAGCAGCGGCGCCTTGGGATGCCGACTGCATCCTGATGTGGAGGTAAATGCTGCAGATGGCAGCATGTGTCCGCGCAGTTATCAGAGGATAACCGCTATCATACGAGAAGAAGACATTGTGGCTGTATGTCTGCATTTTGCATCAATAGAGACCGATCACTCGGTAGCGGTGTGCTGGGAGGAGGCTGAATAGATTGGCAGCGGAAAGCGCAAACAGAGAGCTGGCTGACAGCGATCTCGATCAGAATATTGCGAACATAGATGTTTTGCCGTTGCTTGCGCTCCGGGGCATGCTGGTTTTTCCATATATGACTGTTCCGTTGGACGTCGGTAGAGAGAAGTCGGTAAGTGCGCTGGAAGACGCGATGATGAATAACAGGCTGATTGTTTTGGCAGCTCAAAAGGAGACTCGCGAGCCAGACCCGAGCCCGGACGGTATTCACAGTGTTGGTACTGTGGCAGAGGTTAAGCAGCTGGCGAAGATCTCCGAGGGAACTATCCGTATCCTTGTTGAGGGGATAGTGAGAGTTCAGATTCTTGACTACGTTCAGAATGATCCGCATTTCAGGGTCAAGATATCGTCGGTCGTTGATCCCAAGACAGTGGACAGGGAGATCGAGGCTCTGATGCGAACTGCTCTTCGCCATTTCGAGGAGTACGTGAAGCTAAACAGGAAGATTCCCCCTGAGATCCTGGTGTCGGTGTCCAGCATAGAGGAACCGGGCAGGTTGGCTGATGACATAGCTTCGCATTTGCCCCTGAAAGTTGATCAAAAACAGGCTGTTCTCGAATGCCTTTCGCCTAAGGAGCGCCTCGAGAAGGTCTGCATGCTTCTCATGAAGGAAATAGAGATCCTGGAGCTGGAGAGGAAGATCCACTCCCGTGTTCGCAAGCAGATGGAGAGGACACAGCGGGAGTACTACCTGCGCGAGCAGCTTAAGGCTATTCAGAAAGAGCTCGGAGATAGAGACGACCGCGCTCAGGAAATAGCTGAGCTGAGAGAGAAAGTCGAGAGCCTGGGCATGCCTGAGGAAGCCCTCGAAAAGGCCCAAAAAGAGATAGACAGGCTTGAACGCATGCCTCCTATGGTCGCAGAGGCTGTTGTGGTTCGCAATTACCTCGACTGGCTCATTTCCTACCCGTGGAGTGTCAAGACAGAAGATGGACTTGACATCAAGCAGGCAGAGCGCATCCTCAACGAGGATCATTATGGCCTTGACAAGGTCAAAGAGAGGATTCTTGAGTACCTGTCAGTGCGACAGCTGACCAAGAAGATCCGGGGGCCAATCCTTTGTTTCGTCGGTCCTCCGGGTGTCGGCAAGACATCACTGGGTAAGTCAATCGCACGTGCACTCGGCCGCAAGTTCGTCCGGTTTTCGTTGGGAGGCGTCCGAGACGAGGCGGAGATTAGAGGGCACCGTAGGACGTACGTAGGTGCGATGCCTGGACGGATCATCCAAGCGATGAAGCAAGCGGGGACCTCCAACCCTGTGATACTTCTGGATGAGATTGACAAGCTGGCGTCAGACTTCAGAGGCGATCCCGCTTCGGCCCTGCTCGAAGTGCTGGATCCGGAGCAAAACTGCAACTTCAGTGACCACTACATGGAGGTCACCGTGGACTTGTCTGACGTGATGTTCATCACTACAGCCAACGTGCTTTACGACATCCCTCATGCACTGCGGGACAGGATGGAGATAATCAGGATTCCCGGGTACACTGAGGACGAGAAGGTGCAAATCGCATTGAGGCACCTCTTGCCGAATCAGTTGAGAGAAAACGGCCTTACCAACAAGGACGTCTTTATAGGCGAGAAGAGCATACGTGAGATAATACGTAGCTACACTCGTGAATCCGGAGTGCGGGAGCTGGAGAGGAAGATCGCGACCGTACTGCGGAAGGCTGCAAAGGAGATAGTTAGCGGTGCCAGCAGGCCGATAAGGGTCTTGCCAAAGAACATCCACAGATTCCTCGGAATACCTCTCTACAGGTTTGGCGTCATGGAATCTGAAGATAGAGTGGGTGTCGCAACAGGCCTGGCTTGGACCGAGGTAGGCGGCGAGATCCTTTCTATTGAGGTCAGTGTGATGCAGGGCAAAGGCCAGCTCAACCTTACAGGCAAGCTTGGAGACGTCATGAAGGAGTCTGCTCAAGCAGGATTCTCCTATGTCAGATCCAGGGCCGAGAGCCTCGGAGTGGATCCCGACTTCCATGAGAAGTACGACGTTCACATTCACGTGCCGGAGGGCGCCATACCAAAAGACGGCCCGTCCGCCGGGATCGCTATGGCGACTGCGCTGGTTTCCGCCTTGACCGATAAACCTGTGCGCCGTGACGTTGCCATGACTGGAGAGATAACCCTAAGAGGGCGGGTGCTGCCTATAGGCGGCTTGAAGGAGAAAGTGTTGGCTGCTCACCGTTCTGGAATACGGACAGTCATACTGCCTGCTGAGAACGCACGGGACATAGACGAAATTCCCGACAACATCAAGCAGGAGATGACGTTTGTTACTGTAGACCACATGGATGAGGTCCTTGTCGTGGCGCTTCGGGATTTCAGGCTAACATCAGATGACAGCGGTCGGTCTGAGATCATACCAATGACAGAAAATGTGCACGATCAGGGGTCAGGAGCATCGCTTCAAGTCTAATGGCGGTGAGTCGACAGCTTTTGGACTAGGGCAAGTTGATTGACCCGATACAGTCAAAATCCCTGCGATCGGCTTTAGGTGCCTTCGCAGGGATTTTTTTGTTGAGACAGTTGTCAAGCAGCAGTCGTCCATCTGCTGTACACCTTGAGGCGGAAAAGCGACAGTAAATCGGATCACCGGGCTCAAACCCCCAATCATCGCCCTTTGGGTTTCTTTATATACAACATGTTGTATGATACACTAAACTGAGACACTACATATTGTGATTTGACACCGCTTTTCATCTTTCTTTATCTGACTGTTTCTGTGTTAGTTTGCCCGCTTGAAGGAGATTTGGTATCTTATTGTTCTTATTGGGAGGCTGGCTTTATGGAGTTGACAGCGAACGCTCGGATTGTCCTTGAGAGACGCTATCTTCGCAAAGAGAATGGTAGGGTGGTAGAGACGCCTGAGGACATGTTTCGCAGAGTCGCTCGCAACATCGCAGAGGTCGAGACCGAGATCTACGGAGCGAGTAAGGAGACAGCGGCTGCTTGGGAACAAACATGGTATGAGATGATGGTGAATTTGCAGTTTTTGCCGAATTCGCCCACTCTCATGAACGCCGGACGCGACCTGCAGCAGCTCAGTGCTTGCTTCGTACTGCCCGTCGAGGACTCGATGGAGGCAATATTCGATGCGATCAAGAACGCGGCCCTGATTCACAAGAGTGGTGGGGGTACAGGGTTTTCTTTTTCCAGACTCAGGCCAAAGAACGACCAGGTCCTTTCTACTGGTGGGGTAGCAAGCGGCCCGGTCTCCTTCATGAAAGTCTTCAACGCTGCCACCAGCGCTGTCAAGCAGGGAGGTACAAGACGCGGAGCCAATATGGGTATACTTCGCGTCGACCACCCGGACATCCTGGAGTTCATCCGGGCAAAGGAGGACAACGACGAGCTGACCAACTTCAACATATCGGTTGCGCTGACCGAGGATTTCATGAATGCAGTTGAGGATGACGAGGAGTACGACCTGATAAATCCGCGGACAGGTGAGATCACCGGATCGCTCAGGGCGAGAGAGGTGTTTGACCTCATAGTCGATTCGGCATGGCGCAACGGCGAGCCGGGCATCGTCTTTATCGACCGCATCAATGATGCGAACCCTACGCCAAAGCTTGGGGAGATCGAGAGCACAAATCCTTGCGGGGAACAGCCCCTGCTGCCAAACGAGAGCTGCAATCTGGGATCTATCAACCTTAGCCGTATGCTCAAGCGCGGTGAAGCCGGCTATGAGATAGACTGGGACTTGCTTGGCACGACAGTGCGGTCGGCAGTCCGGTTTTTGGACAATGTCATTGACGCCAACCGCTATCCGCTGCCTGAGATTGAGCGCATGACCAAACTCACGCGAAAGATCGGCCTCGGAGTGATGGGCTTTGCAGATATGTTGATCCGGCTTGGCATTCCGTACAACTCTGACGCTGCAGTGGACACGGCCAGGCAGATCGTTAAGTTTATAAGAGCGCGAGCCGAGGAGGCATCGATTTCCCTCGCAGAGGAGCGCGGGAGCTTCCCTGCATTTGAAGACAGCGTCTATGCAGACAAGGTGCCTTGCCTTAGGAATGCAACCCTTACGACGATCGCACCGACGGGTACGATCAGCATAATAGCTGGGTGTTCGAGTGGTATCGAGCCGTTGTTCGCTGTTTGCTTTGTGCGCAATGTCATGGACAACGACCGGTTGATAGAGGTCAATCCCCTCTTTGAGCAGGTAGCTAGGGAGCGGGGCTTCTATACGCCCGAGCTGATGCAGACCGTTGCTTCTCATGGGACTGTGGTCGGAATCGACGAGATACCTGAGGACGTCCAAAGGATCTTTGTCACAGCCCATGACATCACACCTCTTGAACACGTGAGAATCCAGGCTGCGTTTCAGGAGGCCACGGACAACGCGGTATCAAAGACTGTCAACCTACCGAACAGTGCAACGAGAGAGGACGTCAAAGAAGTGCTGGTCGAGGCTTACAAGCTCGGGTGCAAGGGAGTTACAGTATACAGAGACGGCAGTCGTGAATCCCAGGTGCTGTCCGTTCAGAGGAAGTCCGACTCAAAGGACGCTGAGCTTGAGCAGCCCGGCAGCGAAGCCGGCGCAGTTGCCAGGATTCCGCGGGATAGGCCTGCCGTGACCTACGGGCAGACGGTCAAGGTCAAGACCGGCTGTGGAAACGTGTATGTCACAGTCAATCAAGACGAGTGCGGACTCTGTGAGGTTTTCACCTCGATTGGGAAGTCCGGCGGGTGCGCGTCCGCGCAGTCCGAAGCCATAAGCCGTTTGATATCTCTTGCCCTAAGGAGCGGCATCAGCACAGAGGCTATCATTCACCATCTCAAGGGGATACGCTGTCCTTCGTCGGCTTGGCACAACGGGCAAGTCATCTACTCGTGTCCTGATGCAATTGGAAGAGTGCTGGAGCAAGTAGGCTTTAGAAATACGTCTGACGAGCAGTCAAGCACGGCAGAGCCTGCTGCTTCGAGCGATTCGTCAGTAAAGAAGGGAAACGGCCTGAGCGATCTGGATAATCACGTTGGAGCGTGTCCTGACTGCGGCGGGCATGTAGTCTATCAGGACGGGTGCGCTACGTGCATTTGCTGCGGGTACTCGAGGTGCGGCTGACCTACGGGCTTTTTGCATGCGAAGCCCCAAGAGATTGCGAATCCGTGAGATATAGCCCGCTGAGCAACCGAGGCTTGTTGAAATCAGCTATAGTTATGTGTAGAATATAAAGGTGAGTTTGAACTAGGATACGAGTCGTGCTGGGGAGGCGATCTGTTTGAAAACGTATGGGACCGGACAGCTTCGAAACATCGGGCTGATTGGTCATGGCGGGTGCGGCAAGACTACTCTGACTGAGGCCATGGTCTATGTGAGCGGCAAAACGACCAGGATGGGAAGGGTCGAGGAAGGCAACACCCTGTCTGACCACGATCCCGAGGAAGTCAAGAGGCAGATTTCGATCAACGCCTCGGTCGTCCCCTGTGAATGGAAAGATATAAAGGTCAATATCATTGACACTCCAGGATACACGGACTTTGTAGGTGAGGTTGTCAGCGGACTCAGGGCTGCAGACTGTGCTCTCTCAGTCGTGTGTGCCGTCTCCGGAGTAGAGGTTGGGACGGAGAGCACCTACAGGCTCGCTGATCAGCGGGAGCTCCCGCAGATGGTCTTTGTCAACAAGATGGACAGGGAGAATGCGGACTTCTACAAGGTGTACTCACGTATGCGCGAGCTCTTTGGCAACAGAGTCACTGCAGTTCAACTGCCTATAGGGTCTCAGTCCGACTTCAAGGGCGTAGTTGACCTGGTGGAGCTCAAAGCATATGTATTTGACGGAAAGAACGTCAAAGAGACAGAGATCCCTGCAGATATGGCCGATCTGGTCGAAGAGCACAGGGCTCCTCTGCTTGAGGCGGCGGCAGAGTATGATGATGAGGCACTGATGAAATATCTCGAGGGCGAGGAGCTTACTGCCGAAGAGGTCCGAGCAGGAGTCAAGGACGGGATTCTCAAGCGCAGGTTGGTGCCGGTCCTGTGTGGTTCTTCGCATTCAGCAGTAGGAGTAGCCACGCTTCTTGACTTCATTGCCGGATACTGTCCGTCTCCGGACCAAATGGGAGAGGCAACTGGGCTGAAGCCAGGGACCGAGGACGAGATCTCGCGGCCAGTATCCTCTGAAGGGCCGTTTAGCGCACTGGTCTTCAAGACCATGGCTGACCCCTATGTCGGCAAGCTTTCATTGTTTAAAGTGTTCTCAGGGACATTGAAGTCCGACTCCACAGTGTTCAATGCGACCAAGCGAGTCGAAGAGAGAGTTGGCCAGGTCTTCTTGACATTCGGCAAAGAGCAGATACCGGTCCAAGAAGTGGTCGCTGGCGACATTGCTGCTGTAGGCAAGCTTGATGAGACGACCACAGCAGATACACTGGCGGACAAATCCGCAGCGGTGGTCTTTCCTCCTATAGAGTTCCCCAAACCCAAACTGACTCTCGCTGCTTACCCGCTCGCCAAGGGCGACGAAGACAAGATCGCGTCCGGTCTCGCCAGACTTACAGAGGAAGACCCCACTGTTACTGTAGAGCGAAGCACCGAGACGAGAGAGCTTCTCATCTCCGGTATGGGCGAACTGCACATCGAGATCGTCAAGGCCCGCCTGAAGAAGAAGTTTGGAGCAGACATAGAGTTGCGCTCGCCGAAGGTCCCATACAGAGAGACCATAAGGGCAAAGGCGCAGGGTGAGGGCAAACACAAGAAACAGACCGGAGGCAGAGGCCAGTACGGGCATGTGATCCTCGAGATCGAGCCGCTCCAGGACCAGGAGTTCGAGTTCGTAGACAAGATATTCGGAGGAGCAGTGCCCAAAAACTACATCCCTGCTGTCGAGAAGGGCGCTCAAGAGACCTTTGCTGAAGGCCCCTATGCGGGATTCCCCATGGTCAATGTCCGTGTGACATTGTTGGATGGATCTTATCACGCAGTCGACTCATCTGAAATGGCGTTTAAGATAGCCACCTCGTTAGCGATCAAGAAGGCATTGGAGACTGCTAGGCCCGTTCTTCTTGAGCCTGTCATGTATGTCGAGATCCGGGTTCCGGAAGCATACATGGGCGATGTCATGGGCGATATGAACAAGCGTAGGGGTCGCATCCTCGGCATGGAACCAGACGGGGAATACCAAGTGATCAAGGCTATGGCTCCGCTTGCCGAGATGTATCGGTATGCCATTGATTTGCGCTCTATGACCCAAGCTCGCGGAGACTTCACTATGGAGTTCCACGACTACGAAGAGGTTCCGGATCACATCGCAGAGAAAGTGATTGAGGAAGCCAAGAAAGAGCGAGAAGGCTGATTTCCGCTGACTTCGGGCCGGTTCTGCCGGCCCTGTGTCTATCTGTGCACTGGAGCGAAAGTATAAATGGAGACTAGCCGGAAATACAGGTTCCTTGTTTGGCTGTGCCTGCGCCTGCGACTGAGCATAGCGCTCAAGAGCGGCTTGTCTATCACAACCTTCAAAATGTCGAACAACGCTATGGCGCCCGAACTCAAGGCAGGCGATATAGTCGCAGCTGATACGGGAGATACAGACCGCCCGGTCAAAACGGGAGATATAGTTGTCGCCTCGATTAAGTGCGCCAGCTGGGATGTTGCATCAGTTGGGGCGCCCGAAGCTGCCGAAGGCTCATCTTCTGAGGATCCGGATTCGGACAGAGTAGACAGCTCAGAGGACGACGAGGATACGTCTGCAGACGAGGAAAGGCGCCTGGTAGTTCGAAAGGTAGCGGCGGTCGCGGGCGATCCGATTCCAGTCAGAAGCAGCAGCTTAGGGGCTCATACCAGCGTCACCCAGGAGGGTGTTGTGCCCGAAGGCTGTGTGTATTTGCTTGCGAACGACCCGTCAGAAGGGCCTGACAGCAGCTTCAAGGATGTCGGCCCTCGACCTCTATCTGAGATCCTAGGCAGAGTGGTCGCAGTTCGGAAGCGAGGCCGTATCATCTGGTTGGATTGACAAGCAGTTTAGAGTCCTGTAGTATGGTAGCAAACTGAAACAATGCGGTCCGAGACCGGCCCGTTGCCGCGTGCGATGGGTATCGCTGCGAGCTCTTTTATAAGGCGAGTTCGGGCAAGACCATATTGGTTACGCGGGAGCTTCTTACGTCTTGAGGCGGTCGAAGCTCCTTTCGCTTATCTATGTGTTTGTTGGGAGGAATGAGAAGCGTGTTTCGAGAGAAGCGAGAATTGAGAATCCCAGGGCCAACCCCAGTGCCTCCACAAGCGTTGAGGGCCTTGAGCAGACCCCTGATGGGACACAGGACAGAGGAGTTTTCATCGATCCTCATGCGGACGACTGAACGCCTCAAGCGAATTCTAGGGACCAAAGCGGACGTGTACACATTTGCCTCGTCAGGAACGGGGGCCATGGAGGCTGCAGTAGCCAACACGGTCTCAGCTTCGGACAAAGTGATCGTCGTGGTAGGCGGCAAGTTTGGCGAACGCTGGTCCGAGCTTTGCAGAGCCTTTGGCGCCGAGGTCGAGGAGATAGTCGTAGAACCCGGGAAGGCTGTGGACCCGGCTGCAGTAGAGCAGGCGCTGAAGGCCGCACCGGAGACTCGAGCTGTGTTCATCACGCAGAACGAGACGTCTACAGGAGTAGAGCACGACGTCGAGTCTGTTGCGAGAATAGTCAGAGATACAGACGCCCTCCTGATCGTAGATGCGGTCAGTTCGCTTGGAGCCATCGAGATGAGAATGGACGACTGGGGCGTTGACATAGTCGCAGCTGGTTCTCAGAAAGCCTTGATGCTCCCGCCCGGGCTTGCAGTCATAGGTGTCTCTGAAAAGGCATGGTCGGTGATTGAGAAGTGCCGAAGTCCTCGGTATTACTTCGACCTCATAGCCTGCAGGAAAAACATGGACAAGGAGACGACTCCGTTTACTCCCGCTGTCAGCATGTTCTACGCTCTCGATCAGACGACGGCTATGATCGAAGAAGAAGGGCTTGAGAATGTTTACCGTAGGCATCAGGACATGCGAGATATGATCCGAGCAGCTGCGAGAGCAACCGGTCTGGAGCTTTTTGCTTCGGATGAAGTGGCTTCGCGAACAATAACAGCGATCAGGGGCGATTCGACATTCGATGTAGAGAAGCTGCGAAAGCGCCTGGCTACGGTGTACAACATAGAGGTGGCAGGAGGCCAGTCCGAGCTGAAGGGCGTCATCTTTAGAATCGGCCACATGGGATATATGGACAGGATCGACATGGTGTCGACATGGGCTGCTGTTGAGCTGGCTCTGAACGATCTCGGACGTCCGATCGAGATCGGAGCGGGTGTCAAGGCAGCTATGGAGGTGATGAGCAAATGCGAGTTCTAGTCAGTGATTCGCTGTCCGAAAAGGGACTTGCATTGCTTCGGGCCGAAGAGGGTATGGAGGTCGTAGTCAATACGAAACTCTCTCCAGAAGAGCTGATAGCCGAGATACCCAAGTACGACGCGCTGATCGTCAGAAGCGCTACCAAAGTCACAGCCGACGTCATTGAAGCCGCTACCAGCTTAAAGGTCATAGGCCGCGCGGGTGTAGGTGTTGATAACATCGATCTGGATGCCGCCACCAAACGCGGGATAATCGTAGTGAATACCCCCGGCGGCAACAGCGCATCTACTGCAGAGCATACTATCGCCATGCTTCTCGCCATGGCGCGCAATATTCCTCAAGCCCACATGAGCATGAAGCAAGGCAAGTGGGATCGAAAGAGGTTCATTGGAGTAGAGGTCCGAGGCAAGGTCTTGGGAGTCATCGGGCTCGGTAGAGTTGGCATGGAAGTCGTCAAGGCCGCTGTCGGCCTCGGTATGGAAGTAATCGGGTATGATCCGTTCATTTCTGCAGATGTGACCCGTCCGCTCAAGGTCAAATTGGCTGATCTGGACGATCTGTGCAGACAGTCAGACTTCATCACTGTCCACACGCCACTCAACGAGCAGACCCGCGGGCTCATAGACGCGCGCAGGTTGGGCCTTGTGAAGCCCGGGGTGAGGATAGTCAACTGCGCTAGAGGGGGAATCATAGACGAGGCTGCGCTAATAGAGGCACTCAAGAGCGGAACTGTGGCTGCTGCAGCTCTCGACGTCTACGAAAACGAGCCCCCCACCTCGAGCGAATTGCTAGCGCTGGACAACGTCGTTCTGACGCCGCACCTGGGAGCTTCTACAGAGGAGGCCCAAGACAATGTGGCGATCGATGCTGCAAGACAGGTGATCAATGTCCTCAAGGGCCAGTCGTTCAGAAATGCAGTCAATCTCCCAAGCATCGACCCAGAGACATACGACCATCTCAAGCCTTATCTGTCGCTTGCTTCGAGGCTCGGTGCGTTCCTTGGGGCGACTTGCAGAGGAAGCTTGGAGGCGGTTGAGATCGAGTATACAGGAGAACTGGCCGACCTCGATGTCAGCCCTGTCACGAATTACTTGCTTCAGGGATTCCTGTCATCGGTAACTGAGGACCATGTGACTATTGTCAACGCTCCGTTGATTGCCAGATCTCGCGGAATACGGGTTTCAGAGACCAAGAGCAAGAACCACAAGGGGGTGCCGCCGGCTATTCGCACTAGAGCAGTCGGCAAGGAGAAGAGCCGCAGCATATCGGGAACTGTGTACGCCGGGTCAGAGATGCGCATTATCGAGGTGGACGGCTACCGCATGGACTTCGCACCGCACGGCGACATGCTGTTGATCCCTCACATCGACCAGCCTGGCGTGATAGGCGCCGTGGGTCAACTACTTGGGAGGGAGAAGATAAACATTGCAGCTATGCACGTCGGCCGCAGGGAGATCGGCGGGCAGGCTGTCATGTTGCTCGGAATCGACGGCTTGCCTTCCAGGCAGTCTCTAGATGCGATTAAGACAGTTGACGGGGTACTGGACGTTTATTACGTGCGCCTGTGACGGGCGACATCGACGACATTGATTCATGGAAGGTGAGGCCGGTGGTGGAAGTTAAGCCGTTTGCAGGCCTAAGGTACGCCGTAGACAGGGTCGGCAGCTTAGGCCTGGTTACATGTCCTCCTTATGACGTCATATCAGACGAGCAGCGGGAGGAGCTATACAGCCGTTGCGAATACAACGTCGTTCGGTTGGTGCTCGGAAAGGCTTATGACAGCGACGATGAGTCTGACAACCGCTATACTCGCGCCGCTGCTCTCTTGAGACAGTGGCGCTGCGACGGGATCCTGAGACGGGATCCCGAGCCGGCCCTCTATGCTTACGAGCAGCTGTTTGAAGTCGGAGGTAACCAATACACCCGCTTTGGGTTCATAGCAGCTGTTGGTTTGCAGGACTTCGGAGTGGGTGGTATACTGCCGCACGAGCAAACCCTTTCTAAGCCAAAAGCGGACAGGTTGCAGTTGATGCGGGCAACCAGGTGCAATCTGAGCCCTATCTTTGGCATTTACTCCGATGAGAGCGGTTCTATTGAGGCGGCGCTGAGGGATCAGGCCAGCAACACGGAGGCCCTAGTCGTGCTTGATGACTCGGGCACAGTCAACCGGATTTGGGCTGTATCGGATCGCGGCGCGATTGAGGCGGTCAGGCGCGGCATGCAGGACAGCCAAATCCTCATTGCCGACGGCCATCATAGGTATGAGACCAGTTTGAACTACCAAAGAGAGGTAAGGCAGAAGCTCGGCCTGACTGATGAGAGCCAGAGGATCCCAAGCGATTATACAATGATGATGCTGGTCAACATGCACGGGACCGGGCTGGTTGTGTTGCCTACTCACAGAGTCATTCACGGGCTCAATGATTTGGATCCGGCAGTGCTCGTGGCAGAGTGCGCCAAATGGTTCGACGTCGAGGAGGCCGATCCCAAGCGGTTGGCGGATATAGAGGATATGACCCCTGAGCGATTTCTGGACTCATTGTCAGGAGACGTGAAGCCTGCTGCGGACACGCCCATCTTTGGGTTGTACGTAGCCGGCAGGTTGTACTTGTTGAAGTTGAGAGATCGTTCGAAGGTGGAGTCACTCATGGATGCCAGCCGCAGCGAGGCATGGCGCAGACTGGATGTGAGCGTCCTTCATTCGGTGATTATAGGCCATATCATGAACATAAGCGACGAGGATCAGCTTCACCAGAAAAACCTGAAATACACGAGGAGCTTAAGAGAGGCGGTTTCACTAGTCGACTCCGGGCAGTGTCAGGTTGCGCTCCTCTTGAACCCGACGTCAGTAGACGAGGTGCGGCAGGTTGCACTTGCAGGAGAGACTATGCCTCAGAAGTCAACGTATTTCTACCCCAAGCTCCTTACAGGGCTCGTCCTCAGAAGTTTGGACCAAGAGGACGAGTAGAGAATACGGCAACTCGCGGTCTCATGTCCTGAAGGGTTCTACCTGTGAGTGTCGTAGACAACATGATCGGAGTGATCTATATGGGAGATACACAGTTAAGTATGAGGTACAATCCTGCAGACGTGGAGGACAAATGGTACCGGTATTGGATTGAGAAGGGATATTTCCATGCTGAAGTGGACAAGAGCAACACACCCTTTAGCATGGTAATTCCACCGCCCAATGTGACCGGCCATTTGCACCTGGGTCATGCGCTCGATGAGACCCTTCAAGACATACTCGTGAGATGGCACCGGATGCAGGGGCATAACACTGTGTGGATACCGGGGACCGATCATGCAGGCATCGCTACTCAGGTGAAGGTCGAGGAACACCTTCGTGAGACCATGGGCGTATCGAGACATGATTTGGGCCGTGAGGAGTTCTTGAAGCACGTCTGGGAGTGGAAAGAGCGGTTTGGCAATCGCATCATAGGTCAGCTTCAGCGTCTGGGCTCATCCTGCGACTGGGACAGAGAGCGCTTTACCATGGACGAGGGTTGCTCCAGGGCTGTCCGAGAGGTATTCGTGCGCCTGTTTGAAAAAGGCCTCATATACAAGGGCACAAGAATCATCAACTGGTGCCCTAGATGCCAGACTGCCTTGTCGGACATTGAGGTGGAGTACTCCGATACTGCAGGCAGGCTTCACTACGTCAAGTACCCGCTGGAGGACGGGTCCGGATACATCACCGTCGCAACCACGCGGCCAGAGACGATCCTAGGTGATACAGCAGTGGCGGTCAACCCTGCAGACGAACGGTACAAAGATCTCGTCGGCAAGACAGCCATCCTGCCTGTCATGAACCGCAGGATCCCGATCATCGCAGATGAATACGTCGATCCGGAGTTTGGAACAGGCGCGGTCAAGATAACTCCCGCACACGATCCAAACGACTTCGAGGTAGGATTGAGACACAACCTTGAGCAGATCACAGTCATAGGGCCGGACGGCAGGATGACCGACGAGGCAGGGCCTATGGCTGGAATGGACCGCTACGAGTGCCGCAAGTCTATCCTCGCTGAGTTGGACAAGTTGGGACTTCTGGTGAAGCTAGAGGACCACCAGCATTCGGTCGGCCACTGCCAGAGATGCGACTCTGTGGTTGAGCCGTATCTCTCAGAACAGTGGTTCGTCAAGATGAAGCCGCTGGCAGAGCCCGCGCTCAAGGCAGTTCAAGACGGGCGCATACGATTTGTCCCCGAACGCTTTGCAAAGATCTACACCAACTGGCTGGAAGGCATTCATGATTGGTGTATTTCCAGGCAGCTTTGGTGGGGGCACCGCATACCGGTATGGTACTGCCGTGATTGCTCTGAAATGACAGTGGCCCGCCAAGATCCTACAGAGTGTTCGCACTGCGGAAGTGTGGACATATTCCAAGACCCTGATGTACTGGATACGTGGTTTAGCTCCGCACTTTGGCCGTTTTCGACCATGGGGTGGCCTGATCAGACAGAGGAGCTCGAGCATTGGTATCCCACGTCAGTCCTTGTTACGGGTTACGACATCATCTTTTTCTGGGTCGCGCGCATGGTCTTTATGGGCCTCGAGTTTATGAACGACGTGCCGTTTAGGACAGTGTTCATACACGGGCTGCTAAGAGATGGCGAAGGCCGGAAGATGAGCAAATCCCTAGGTAACTCAGTTGACCCGATTGAGGTCATAGACGAGGTGGGAGCAGACAGCCTCAGATTCACCTTGGTCACTGGCAATGCTCCGGGCAACGACATGAGGTTTTATGATGAGCGAGTAGAGGCATCGCGCAACTTCGCCAACAAGATTTGGAATGCAAGTCGGTTTGCTCTGATGAACCTTGGGGATTATGACCCGGGGTCAGTGACAAGCTTGGCCGACTTGGCACTTGAGACGGAGGACCGATGGATCCTATCTCGTTTGAACAACGCGATTTCTGAGGTCACTCGGTTCCTCACGCGGTTTGACCTAGGTGAAGCTGCTCGAGTCATATATGAGTTCATCTGGGGAGAGCTTTGCGACTGGTATATTGAGATGGTCAAGCCGAGACTCTATGGGAAGCGCGGCGACGAGAGCAGACGAGTCGCTCAGGCTACCCTTTCGCACGTGCTAGAACACACCATGAGGCTCCTGCACCCGTTCATGCCTTTCATAACTGAAGAGATCTGGCAGCGCCTCCCGCACGAAGGTGAGTCGATCGTCATCGCTCCGTGGCCTGTTGTCGATGAGAGCCAACGAGACCTCGAGGTAGAGTCGGAGGTCGGCGTTTTGATGGACCTCGTTCGCGCGGTGAGGAATGTCAGGGCAGAGATGAACGTCGAGCCCGCACGAAGAGTTCCAGCGATCTTGCAGGGAGATTCGCAGCGGTGCGCGATTGTTGAGAGGGACCAGGATCTCTTGAAGGTGCTTGCTGGGATATCCGACCTAGAGATACGGCCGGGGGAGACCAGTGAACCTGATAACGCCGCTGCGGCCATAGTGCCTGGGCTGCAGATCTATCTGCCCCTGGTCGGGCTGGTTGACATAGCCAAGGAGACTCAGCGTCTCGAAAGCGAGCTGGCTAAGCTAGACGCTGAGATTGAGATGTTTGACCGCAAGCTCGCGAACGAGGGCTTTGTCAAAAAAGCTCCTGCCGAAGTGGTAGAGAGAGAGCGGCAGCGTCGCAGAGATAGCGTTGAAAAACGCGAAGCGGTCGTCAAACGGCTTGAGCAGCTTAGGTCTTTGTGATCTATAGGGCGGTGCTAGGCCCATGCGGGCAAGTCCCGTGTTGAGCACGGCGTACAGGCCCCGTTTTGCAGGTATACTGACATCTAAGCACAACAGGTGAGCTAACCGGCGAAGATCGCCGTTGTCGGCTCACCTGTCTTGTTTTGGGCGATTGTTTTACAAATCGTTCATTGTATAATGTAAATGGGCGGGTGGGATGAGTCCCGCCGGGGCGATATTCGTCCCACGCGAGAAGTGGTTAGGGAGGTGATTATTCATGATTTGTCCAGACTGCAAGGAGAGAAATTTCTCATTTGCCGAGTACTGCAAGAAGTGCGCGGGTGACTTGACTCGTAAGTCCTATCAGGAAGTCCGCGAGGATAGACGACGCAGACTGGGCCTCTTCTCTGTCGGGATAGTGAAGTAACCCCACTATCCCGCAGATGTAAGAGGGGACTCTATGCGACTACAACACGCTGTCAAGCGTCTTTAGATAGATGTTCACGCCAGCCCCTGTGCCTGAGACCGAGGGTTTTTTTATGTACACGGAGCGTGTGTTGAGCTTTGTGTCGAGCTACGCGACGAATAGCGAATCCAGTGCTGACACTGGATTCGAGGAATCCGAAGTCGGTGCTGCCTCATTAAGTCTGGAGGGCTCCATATGCATTAGGTCTGGTGTACGTATATGGTCACATGCAAATGACGAGGAAAAATCTCGTCTTGTGCTGTACTTCGCCTACGTGTTGAGAATATCATCAGTATAAGTGGATCCATGATTTGGGGGTCGCGTCAATCCCTTTGCGCAAACTGTGGTTTGGGTCTCGTGGACACAGTTTTTTTGTTCATGTATACTTGACGTAATGACTGCTGCAGATCGGACAGATAAGGCAGGGTTTGTGGATTAGCCTAGTCGCTGGAAGGAGAAAATCTATGCAGAGAGACCTCAAAGCGGATGCACTGGAGCTGCACCGAAGCAATACAGGAAAGATAGCAGTTCATAGCAAAGTGAGGGTTCGCGACGCTTGGGACCTCAGCCTGGCCTATTCGCCTGGAGTAGCCGAGCCGTGCAAAGTCATAGCGGACTCGCCTGACGACGTCTACGAGTACACATCAAAGGGAAACACGGTGGCAGTGGTGTCTGACGGGTCGGCTGTCCTTGGCCTGGGCGACATCGGCCCAAGAGCTGCTCTGCCCGTGATGGAGGGCAAGAGCATACTCTTCAAAGAGTTCGCAGGAATCGACGCGTTTCCAGTTGTACTTGATACATACGACGTTGACGAGATTGTCAAGACGATCGTAAACATATCTCCTACATTTGGCGGCATCAACCTTGAGGACATATCGGCGCCCAGATGCTTTGAAATCGAGGCCAGGCTAAAGCAGGAGCTAGACATACCGGTATTCCATGACGACCAACACGGGACGGCTGTAGTGGTGTTCGCCGGGCTTATCAACGCGCTAAGGCTTGTCAACAAGGCACTTGACGAGGTCAAGATAGTGATCAATGGCGCAGGCGCCGCGGGCATAGCTATAGCTAAGCTGCTCTGTGACGCGGGAGCAGGATCGCTTGTTGTGTGTGATCGATCGGGCATCATCCGCCCACAAGGGAAGAGCAGCTCCAACAGGGCGAAGGAAGAGCTTGCCCGCAGGATCAATCCGTCGGGAGTGACTGGTACACTGGCGGACGCTGTTGTAGATGCAGACGTGTTTATCGGCGTGTCAGTAGGCGGAGTCCTCACTGCGGAGCACGTGAGGACGATGAGTTCAGATCCTTTGATCTTCGCACTGGCCAACCCTGATCCTGAAATCTGGCCGGACGAGGCAACGGCTGCGGGCGCAGCCGTCGTAGCAACCGGACGGTCAGACTACTCAAATCAGGTCAACAACGTGCTTGGATTCCCAGGGATCTTTAGGGGTGCCTTGGACGTCCGAGCTACTGACATCAATGAAGAGATGAAACTCGCAGCAGCCGAGGCGATCGCAGAGCTGATTTCTGACAGCGAGCTGTCTGAGGAATACATCATTCCGGCTCCGTTTGATGCGAGAGTCGTGCCCAATGTCGCAGTTCGAGTTGCAGAAGCTGCGATGAAGAGCGGTGTAGCCAGGCTGGATAGAGACTTGGAGGAGATCAGGACTCGCGCCAGTGAGCTATCGGCTATTCGCCGATAGCCTTTCGGACTAGGTGCGAGCATCGATGCATGTTTTTATTGACAGCGACTCGAGTGTCGTATACAATAAATCCAACATGGGCTGGGAGTGTTGTGTGTGACTGAGCAAGCTGTGCAGGGCGAGTATGTTGTCATCAAAGCCCTCGAAGACGGCGTGACTATCATAGGTTTGACCAGAGGTAAGGACACCCGTTTTCATCATAGCGAGAAGCTGGATATGGGTGAGGTTATGATAGCTCAGTTCACGGAGCACACGTCTGCCATGAAGATTCGTGGGAAAGCCCAGATACTGACCAAGTTTGGCGGTATCACGTCCGAGGGCCATAGACGTCACGGGGAGGGTGACAGCTAGTCGATCAGTGCTAGATAGCTTAGAGTCGTGAGTTGAGGTTAATTAGTCTATAGCAGAGAGCAGTTGAGTTGAGCTGAGATGAGCTGAGGAGTAGACTGTCGAGCGAGTTTAATGCCGGGCTACTTCCAGTCCGGCATTTTTGTCTATACGTCTGACTCCTTGCCATCAACGGTGAAGCCGGACACCGCTGTGCAGGCCTTATACTTGCCTGTTTCGCACAGCGTATATGAGCCGGCAGGTGGTGCTGCAGGGAGTCTTTTTGTATGTTTAGACCCTTGTCAGCACGAGAGCTCACGCTGTCCCTCATGCTGTTCAGAGGTGAATGAGATGATGCTCGGTTTATCAGCTACTGAGTTCTTGAAACTCGCCAAGGATTACCCGATGGTGCCTGTCTGGGCCGAAGTCGTCGCTGATCTGGAGACCCCAATGAGTGTTGCCTGCCGCCTTAGACAGCGAGGTCACATGTTCGTCCTAGAGAGCGCTGAGCAAGGCCAAAAGGTAGGGCGTTATTCGTTTGTATGCTGTGACCCTTTGATGGTGTTTGAGTCGAGGGGCAGCAGGTACTTGATCGTACAGGATGGCAACGTCACTCAAGGGTTCTCACACGACCCGTTGATTGCTTTGAGAGAGGCAATGCAGGCTCTCAGGTCACCGAGTATCGGAGGCCTTCCGCCTCTGCTTGGCGGGTGTGTCGGATATGTGGGATATGATTACGCCCGTCTCCTTGAGGGAGTCGCCTCGCAGCCTGAATTGACGAGGTTTCCAGACATCTTGGTGGCTGTGCCCAGATGTGTAATGGCGTTTGACCATCTCAGGCATACGCTGACCGTTGTGGTGAACTGCAGAGTCGACAATGGGGCTAATGAAGCGCATTACGAATCTGCGATCCTTGAGCTCCGCAAACTCGTGTCTATTCTCAAGTCGAATGAGTCCACACCTCTATTCAGCGAACCTATCAGTCAAGAGAAGCCTTCTAGCCGCACGTTTGAAACCTACTTGCGCACTGCTCAAAGCTACGTGAGCGCTTCTCAGAGCTACCGTCGCACTGGCCATGAGACCCCCGCCTCGAGTGTTGGTGAAGTGCTTGCCGACAGAGAGAGCTTTGAGAGGTCCGTTCGAGCGGCTAAACGCTGCATATTGAACACTGAGGTGTCACAGGTAGTCCTTTCCAGACGGGTGCTCATCCCCATTCAGTCAAGCGCACTGGCTGTGTACAGAGCCTTGAGGTCCATAAATCCATCTCCGTACATGTTCCTACTAGACTTCGGGCATATGCAAGTAGTCGGCGCATCTCCAGAGATGCTAGTGAGGCTCAATGGCAGAGATGTAGAGGTGAGGCCCATAGCCGGGACCAGGCGCCGCGGGGAGACAGCAGAGGAAGACCAGTGGTTGGAGAGAGACCTCCTCGCAGACGCGAAGGAGCGTGCCGAGCACTCCATGCTTGTTGATCTCAGCAGAGACGATTTGAGCCGTGTATGCGTACCCGGTACTGTTCGAGTACAAGAGCAAATGCGGATAGAACGTTATTCGCATGTCATGCACATCGTGTCATCTGTGAAGGGCGAGCTGTCTCCTGAATACGACCAGTATGACCTGCTCAAGGCGACCTTTCCTGCAGGTACAGTGACTGGGGCGCCCAGGGCCAAGGCGATGAAGATCATTGAGGAGCAGGAGCTCAGTCGCCGCGGCATTTACGCTGGTGCGGTCGGTTACTTCGGGGCTTCAGGCAACATGGATATGTGCATAGCGATCAGGACGTTGGTGATAGCCGACGGAGTTGCACAAGTTCAGGTGGGGGCCGGAATAGTCGCAGACTCTGACGCGACTAGGGAATACGAAGAGACGGTCAACAAGGCCCAGGCCATGAACAGCGCTATTGAGCTAGCCAGAAGTTTGGAACGTGAATGCGTCGGCTTGGAGTGAGCCGTTCTAGTAAAACCCGCGCTTGATCTTGGTTTAGTCAGGAGGTGCGAGCAGTGATACAGCAAGCCATCCACAAGTTGGTAATGAAGGTAGATCTGTCTCAAGGAGAAGCAGCGGCTGTCATGGATCAAATCATGAGCGGCAAAGCGACTCATAGCCAGATTGGGGCATATCTGGCTGCCATGAGCATTAAGGGCGAGACTGTCGATGAGATAGTAGGGTCTGCCCAGACAATGCGAGATAGGGCAGTTAAGATCAATCCCAAAGTCGATCGACTGATTGATACTTGCGGCACTGGCGGAGACCGCTCCAACAGCTTTAACGTTTCTACCGCTGCGGCATTTGTTGTCGCAGGGTGTGGCATACCTGTCGCAAAACACGGCAATCGCTCCGTCTCAAGCCGCTGCGGCAGTGCAGATGTGCTGGAGGCCCTGGGTGTCTCAGTAGACATGACTCCCAATCAAACCAAGATGGCTATCGAGCAGGTGGGTATAGGGTTCTTGTTTGCGCCTACGTATCATCCGGCTATGAGACACGCAGCTCTTCCGCGGCGAGAGATCGGCATCAAGAGCATCTTTAACATCCTCGGGCCTCTCGCGAATCCTGCAGGAGTTAATCACCAAGTGGTGGGTGTCTTCTCGCCGCACATCGTCCGGAAGATGGCCGAAGCTTTGGCGATGCTCGGCATTGAGCGAGGCATGGTGGTATCGGGTGCGAGCGGGCTCGATGAGATCCCCTGCTTTGAAACTGCTCGTGCCTGCTTGATCGATCGAGGGTCCGTAGTCGAGTTTGAGCTCGACCCGAGAGATCACGGCATGGGTCTGAGTGGAAGCCTGGATGAAATACGCGGAGGCAACGCAGCTGACAACGCCAGGCTTATACTAGATGTTTTGTCAGGTAGTACAGGAGTCGCACGCAACATTGTCATCCTCAACGCTGCTGCTGCCATCTACGTCAGTGGAGAGGCCCCCGATCTCAGAACTGGGATTCAAGCAGCTGCAGACAGTATCGACTCGGGAGCGGCTATGGCCAAGCTAAGGGACCTGATCGAGTTCGGGCGCAGCGTCGCTACTGCGTAGCAAGTACGAGCCATGGAGTGTTCGCAATGCAGACGATTTTGAGAGCCATTCTTAGGCAAAAATGCAGTGAGATCGGGCATCTGTGCAGGGAGTACAGTGCAAAGAGCCTCGAATTCGAACCCGCCACACACCGTCATCGTTTCAGGGATGCCCTGATTAGAGACGAGGGCATCGGAGTGATAGCGGAGGTAAAGCGCTCTTCACCTTCTGCAGGGATCATACGACGAGATCTCGATCCTAGAGAGCTTGCGGAATCGTACGTTTCCGGCGGAGCCTCTGCTATATCAGTTCTCACTGATCGAGTGTTCTTTGGAGGAAGCGGCGCGGATCTGGAGTTGGTGCGAAAGAGCGTCAATGTGCCTGTGCTCCGGAAAGATTTCATAATCGACGAACTTCAGGTCCTCGAAAGCAGGCGAATGGGAGCGGACGCGATTCTCCTGATCCTTGCTGTGATTGCCCAGGACAAGGCAAAGAAGCTGATGTATGTTGCTGACTGCCTTGATATGGATTGCTTGGTTGAGGTGCATACAGTCGAGGAGTTTCATAGAGCCATTGACCTTGGAGCGCAATTGATCGGGATCAACAACCGGGACCTCTCGACCTTCAAGACAGATCTGTCTGCCACCATGCGGGTTCTTGAGGCGGTCGAGATTCCAAAAGGCGTCCTAGTGGTAAGTGAGAGCGGTATCTCCAGTAGAAGTCAGGTTGAGATGCTCGCAGGTGCCGGGGTAGATGCAGTCCTGGTGGGCGAGGCATTGGTGAAATCGGATCAGCCTGAGTCGCTGCTTGCGGAGATGCGCAGCGTAAGGGCGGTTCGTCGTTGCCGCTTGTCTGATCCGGCAGTTGCCCTACGATGCTCTGCGCGGTGAGAAAACAGTCTAGGAGGCATGATGGGCTGTGTCAGCAGTCTTAGTCAAGGTCTGCGGGATAACAAGTCCAGACGATGCTTTAGCCTGTGTCGCTGAAGGAGTTGATCTGATTGGACTGAATTTTGTTGGCGGCCCTAGGAGGATCTCGCTGCAGCAAGGTGTAGACATCTCAAAGGCGGTCTTGGGCTATGCACGGTTGGTGGGGGTGTTTGCAGACCAGCACGTGGAGGAAATCCAGTCGATAGCTGCGCGCTGCAGCCTTGACTATGTTCAGTTGCACGGTTTTGAGGATCAAGAATATATCAGTAAGCTTGGCAATCTGCGTGTGATCAAAGCTGTGCGGTTGACAGAGAATTGCTCATTAGATGAGGTACTGGGTATAGCGCAGTTGCCGAACGTATCATACTTGCTAGTGGATGCTTACAAGAAAGGCAAGCTAGGTGGAACCGGCCAATTGGCGAATTGGCCGAAAGCTGCAGCGTTGCGCGCAGCTATGGACGAGCTGGGGCTGCGTAGCCCGGGATACGGCTTTAGAGGCCTGGCGATTGCCGGAGGACTCGGCCCTGGCAATGTAGGCCGCTGTGTTGAGGCGGTCGGGCCGGATATGGTGGATCTAAACTCTGCAGTCGAGAATGAACCCGGCAAAAAGGACAGACAGAAAGTCGCATCGGCGGTCTTGGAAGTTCGAGGCGTTGAGAGCAACCAGGGGAGGATTGATCGGATTGAATAGTGGAAGAGAAGCAGAGGTCAGGGCAACGGCAACTGGTGCGGTGCGCGGGCCCGAGATGGGAGCCGGCTTCGCTTGGGGCAACTCAGAGCCAACTGAGACAGGCCGTTTTGGCGAGTATGGGGGCATGTTCGTCCCAGAGACCGTCATTCCGGCTCTTCACGAACTCATAGAAGCGTTTGGCCGCCTGAAGGACGATCCTAGTTTCGTTGCAGAATTGGATCACTACCTCGCAACGTATTGCGGGCGGCCTACACCTCTGTACTTCGCAGAAAGACTGACAGCCGAGTGCGGTGGTGCACGCATATACCTCAAGCGAGAAGACCTGAACCATACGGGGGCGCACAAGATCAACAATGCCATCGGGCAGATGCTCATCGCAAGGCGCCTCGGAAAAAGCCGGGTAATCGCTGAGACCGGTGCGGGACAGCACGGCGTAGCAGTAGCTACAGCTGCCGCCCTATTTGGCATTGAGTGCTGTATCTATATGGGTGCCGAAGACATCAAGAGGCAGTCGTTAAATGTCTACCGTATGAAGCTCCTCGGAGCAGAGGTGCGTTCCGTTTCTTCTGGCACCAGCACACTAAAGGATGCGATGAACGAAGCGATTCGCGACTGGGTAACGAATGTCCGCAACACCCATTACGCAGTCGGCTCTGCAGCAGGGCCACATCCCTACCCACTAATAGTGCGTGAGTTTCAATCAGTCATAGGAAGGGAAGCCAGGCAACAGATCCTGGATCAGGAGAAACGGTTGCCTGATGCGGTGGTAGCATGCGTTGGCGGAGGCAGCAATGCAATCGGGGCGTTCCACGCCTTTATTCCGGATAAGGATGTGCAGTTGATCGGAGTAGAAGCCGGGGGCCTTGGGCTTGCGACCAACAAGCATGCTGCATCCATATCTGGTGGAACGAAAGGGATCCTTCACGGGTCGTTTCAATACCTCCTGTGCGACGAGGACGGCCAGATCACCGGAACGCATTCGATCGCAGCAGGGCTTGACTATCCGGGAGTAGGGCCGGAGCACTGTATGCTTCACGACACCGGACGGGCGAAGTATGTAGCTGTTACTGATGACGAGGCAGTATCCGCCTTCCGCACATTGAGTAGGTTGGAGGGTATCATACCTGCCCTTGAGAGTTCACATGCGGTGTCCTATGCGGTGAAGATGGCGCAAAGCATGCCAAAAGAGAGCATAGTCATTGTCAACCTAAGTGGACGGGGTGACAAGGACGTACAGGATATCATTAGAAGCCAGGATTCGAAGATCGGGGAGATGACAGTATGAAGACGCGCCTGCAATTAACGAGATCCAGGATCGAAGAGCATATCCGTGCAGGTTTGCAAAACGGCGAGAAGGCGTTGATCACCTTTGTCACTGCCGGATATCCATCAGTCGACTTCACGGTAGAGGTGATAAAGCGGATGTTTGATGCCGGGTCAGATGTTGTTGAACTCGGTGTTCCATTTTCTGACCCACTGGCAGACGGCCCGGTCATTCAGAATGCCAATACTCAGGCAATACTGAGCGGAATGAAAACACGGGACGTATTTGAAGCAGTCTCTAGGGTCCGGTCTGAAGGCTACTCCAATCCTCTGGTCCTGCTTGTCTACATCAACACCCTCTATAGGTACGGCATAGACAGATTCCTAGAGGACTGCCTAAGAGTAGGAATTGACGGACTAGTAGTACCTGATCTCCCTGTAGAGGAAAGGCATTTGATACAGGATCCGCTTGAGCGAATCACCTCCGCGGCCAAGAGGCCCGGAGCGATTTCCCTGATCCCAATGGTCTCTCCTACATGTGACGACCGCAGGGTTGAAGCGATACTCAAAGGAGGATCGGGGTTCGTATACTGTGTATCAACAACTGGTGTAACAGGTGTCAGAGCCGAATTGCCGGCTGAGGTGACTGACTTGGTCGGCAGAGTGAGAGCCAGGACGGACATCCCTGTGGCAGTGGGGTTTGGCGTCGGCGATCCACTCACAGCAGCAAAAGCCGGTGCTCTTGCTGACGCGGTCATAGTCGGAAGCGTTATCGTGAGTACGATCTCTGACAAGGTTTGCAAGGGCGGCAATGGGGGCGAGCGAGAAGCCCTCGAGGCCGTTGGGGCATTGGTCTCGTCGCTAAAGGCCCAGCTGGTGGCTAGACCTGATGTGGCGCACAGCAAATGAGACAGCTCACGGAGCCAGAATCACGGACTGAATAGCGAGTAGGAGTCGAGAGATAAACCTGCACAGATGTGATTTGCATATATTGGATGCAGTTGCACTAGTAGTACATCGAACCCGTATGCGGTGTCCAACATACGACGAGATTTTTTCTCGTCGTTTACATTTACCCATATACGCAAATCAGATGCTATATACATGTGGAGCCATCCAGATCCAAAGCACTGCCGTTCTCAAGTGTGGTATAATTCAGATGGGTTGGTGCTGTATTGCGCTAACCCATCATAGTGTATATAGGCCAAGGGCCAGACTCTGTCGGCTCCAGGATTGTCGCCAAGTGCAGGAAATGCAGCGTACAGGTAGAATGACACTACTGTCCATGCACCGGGCTCTATAGCAAAGGGCCTGTGGATATAATACCTTAAGGGATTTGAAAACAGGTTTTGCTGTATTTGCGCACATTTGTCGGTGATCGCGGAAGGGGTATGACAGAAGATGTGGACAGTAGTCCATGTAGCACTCGATGATGTCAATGCTCAACAAGTTAGGTCGGTCCTCGAGGCTGAGGGCATAATGGTCCGATTGAGACCCATGGGCGGGTCAAGCCAAGGCGAATCAGGCAGTATTGAAGTGCTTGTCCTTGAGTCTGAGGCTGAAGAGGCCCAGCAGGTGTTGGACGAGAAGCTTTGATACACCCTACTCGGCTGTCTCGCTGCCTGTGAGTGCGCACACTCACGAGGGAGGACAATAGATGCTGAACAGTCTGTTTCGTAGCAAGCATAGATATGCGACACTGAGGCCTCGCGAATCGGAGGCAACCAGGGCGATACCCGGAGGGCTCTGGACCAAGTGTGAAGGCTGTGGGCAGATCATCTATAACAAGGAACTCAAGAAAAACCTGATGGTTTGTGTCCGTTGCGGATTCCACTTCAGAGTTTCAGCGCCTGAGCGGGTGTGTCAGCTTATCGATGAGGGTACATTTGAGGAGCTGATTGACCAAACTGTCTTCTACAATGTTTTGGAATTCCCCAACTACGATGAGAGGATAGAGCGTGCTCAAGAGGAGACAGGCCTTGACTGCGCTGTCTTGTCAGGCATTGGCTTGCTCGATGGACACAGAGTGGTTCTGGTGTGCATGGACTTTGGGTTCATTGGAGCTACGATGGGGTCCATGGAGGGAGAGCGCATTGCATTGGCTGTCGAGGCCGCTGTTGAGCGTAGACTGCCGCTCATAATCGTCTCCACTTCAGGCGGAGCCCGGATGCACGAGGGCATGCTTTCTCTGATGCAGATGGCAAAGACCAGTGCCGTCTTGTCGCGTCTGCATGACGAGAGTCTTCTGTACATATCGGTGTTGACGAGTCCGACCTATGGTGGAGTCAGTGCCAGTTTTGGATGGTTGGGAGACATAATCATAGCCGAGCCGCGTGCTGCCATTGGCTTTGCGGGGCGCCGCACTATCGAACAGACAGGAGAACGGCTGCCCGAGGGGTTTCAGACAGCTGAGTTCATGCTGGAACATGGCTTGATAGACATGATCGTAGAGAGGAAGTCGCTGAAACAGACCTTGAGCAAGCTGTTGGACCTCCATTTGGTTGAACGAGAGGATTCAGCACTCGAGCGTGAGGGCGCTGAGAACAGCGAAGGCCCTATACTGGGCCAGTTGGACGATGCGGCTGCTAGTTCGGAGGCCACTGCTGTAGAGTCGCAGTCGAACGCAGCCTTGCAGGAGGTAGACTTGGGGGCGGACACTGCAACTGAGAGGGGCGTTGCAGATGGCCAGTGACTTTACCCTTGACTTTGAACGGCCTCTCATTGAGCTTGAAAAGCGCATACAGGAGCTTAGAAACTTCGTTGGTGAGCGGCAGTTTGATGTTTCTGATGAGCTCGCCGCATTGGAGGCACGGGCGGAACGCCTGCGGGATGAAATATTCAAGAATCTCTCCCCGTCCCAGCGCTACCAGTTGGCCCGGCATCCTGGCCGCCCGTTTACACTGGACTACATATCCTGTATATTTACTGACTTCATCGAGCTCCACGGTGACAGGGCATTTCGCGATGATCCGTCAGTAGTCGGTGGCATTGCCTTTTTAGAGGGGATGCCTGTCACTGTCATTGGTACCCAAAAGGGGCGAGATACCAAGGAGAATATCAAGAGAAATTTTGGTATGCCGTATCCTGAAGGCTACAGGAAAGCCCTCAGGCTGATGAAGCAGGCTGCCAAGTTCAACCGCCCAATCATCACACTGATCGACACTCCTGCAGCTTACCCAGGCTCCGGAGCAGAGGAGCGAGGGCAAGCCGAAGCTATAGCTCAGAACCTCCTAGAGATGTCGCGACTGCCGGTTCCCGTGATCGCTGCTGTGACAGGCGAGGGAGGTAGTGGCGGTGCTCTTGCCTTGGGAGTAGCGAACAAGGTGCTCATGTTGGAGAACGCCATCTATTCTGTTTGCCCACCGCAGTCGTGCGCCGCGATAATCTGGAGAGATGGTAGCAGGTGGCAGGAAGCAGCCGAGGTGCTTAAGTTCACTTCGGATGATCTGCTGCGCCTTGGAATCATCGACGAGATCGTGCCTGAGTCCGGTGGTGCCGCACACAGGGATCGAGAAGGTACTGCCAAGAATCTCAGGGAGTCTCTGATACGCGCATTATCCCAGTTTTCGAGTCTCAGCCCCGATGAATTAGTCCGACAGAGGTACGAGAAGTTCAGAAATATCGGGACATTCATTTCAGCGCCAAAGCCGGAGTCTGCAGATGAGATCGATGAACCTCAGGCAAATGATGCAGACAGAGTTGAGTGATCGATCGATCGACTTGTCTTAGGTGATCGAAGAACCGGTGCGGCTCGTCTAGATGTTTCCATAAATATGTACTGCTAGAAATCAAAGCTTGGGGAACCTCCTACCAGGTTATTCGTCCAGTTTGAGTGAGACCGTCAAACGCTGAACGAAAGGTGTGAGGGCATGCGTTATATGAAAGCTTGTTGGAAAACTCCCGCGATACTGGCAGCTGTAGTCATTGTCGCAAGTCTCCTCGCCGGGAGTGTGTTTGCAGCCCAGACAAATCCGTCTGTTGAAGGCACAGATGACACATATGCACCCACTGGCAGGAAGCTATTTCTAACCATATACAACGACAACCTCGCTCTCGTCAGAGACGTGCGGGTTCTAACAGTGCCATTGGGAAACTCGGTTCTCTCCTTTACTGACATACCGTCTAGAATAGACGCGACGTCTGTGATCCTCAGGTCGTTGACTGAGGAGGGCAGCATAAGGATCCTCGAACAAAACTACGAGTACGATACAGTAAGCGGCGACAAGCTGCTATCAAAGTTCCTAGGTCAGCACATCGAGGTCCGCACAAAAGATGGGACCGAGTATGCCGGTTATCTGATCAACGTCCCTACCAGCGGTGGGAGCTTGATCCTCGCCGATAGGCCGTTCGGCGGATCGATCACTTCTATAGCGAGAAGCGAGATCGAAGTTATAAGGTATCCAAGCCTGCCCGAAGGACTTGTGATGAAGCCGACCTTGGTCTGGAACATGATCAATACTTCTGATCAGACTGATCACGAGATGGAAGTCTCCTATCTCACCGGAGGCCTGTCGTGGTCTGCGGACTACGTCCTGACGCTTGGCGACGACGACAAGACTGCCGACCTGACTGGTTGGGTTACGATAACCAATAATAGCGGTGTAGAGTTTGAAAATGCCGAACTCAAGCTGGTTGCGGGCGATGTACACCGAGTTGCGGACAAGGTCGTGTACTACGACCTCATGGCCGTCGGAAGGACAGCGAGTCCTGCTCCGGAGTCCTTTGAGGAGAGATCTCTATTTGAATATCACCTTTATAAACTCGAGTTCCCGACCACTGTAAAGAACAACCAGACTAAGCAGATTCAGTTGTTGTCAGTGTCCGGAATCCCGGTTAAGAAGCAATACGTGTTTGGCAGGATTCCCGGGTATACACAGCCTTACTCATACTCGGAAAATGTAAAAGTGGTTCTTAAGTTGGAGAACTCCAAGGAAAACAACATGGGCATGCCTCTACCTGAGGGTAGGGTCAGAGTCAACAAAGCCGATGTAGATGGCAGCCTTGAGTTCGTAGGCGAGGACTCGATTGACCATACACCCAAGGATGAGGAGATCACCCTCTATATTGGCGATGCTTTTGATGTAACAGGCAAGAGGATCAATGTCAGCACGACAAGAGTTGGATCCAACTCGCGGAAAGACGCGTTCAGAATCGAACTAAGAAATCATAAAGACGAGACCGTGGAGATCCAAGTTGTCGAGTCATTGTATGGAGACTACGAGATCTTGCAGAGCAGCCACGAGTATACGAAGATAGACGCCAATACTGTGTCGTTTGTTGTAGAAGTCCCTGCAAACTCTCAAGTGGATGTAACTTACGAGGCTATGTTCACCTGGTAGTGGAAGCTTGATGAAGTAGCCGGGTTCTCAGAAAGAGACACTGGCCCTGCAAACTGCGGGCCAGTGTCTCTTCGATCTTACCGACGCATCGCCTGTTGGGCTTTGTTAATAGCAGCCTTTACCAGCAATCCTGCTTCACGAGTAGTGATGTTTCCCCAGTCGCCGTTTTGAACTTTGTGTGCAAATCCCAGTTCTCTTGCCAGCTCGTACTTGAACCGATCTGACATCAACTTGGCCACTGAAACACCTCCGCAATTAGTGTCTCCAAGCCGATCAGACTGATGAAAACAGGTTGTGCCAGGGCGACACTTTTGGACAACCGCTGGCTTCAGCGATATACAACTGGAGCAGCTCACTGTCAAGGCACTAATTGCGACATGATCAAACAACTGGAAATGCGTTGAGTCATTGGTTCAATAGGATAAAGGATCTGCCTGCTCGTGGTTTGCATCAAACGATGGATTGGGTTGAGGCTCAAGTCTTGACTTAAGAGCCTCTTGTACTACTGAAGACGTGTTATAGGCTGACGCAAATATAGCCACCAATCTAGGGTCGAATTGCGATCCTGCTCCAAGCTGGAGTTCGCGGAGAGCTGCATCTGGCGTGATTGCCGGCCTATACGGTCTGTCAGTGGTCATGGCATCGAACGCATCTGCGACTGCAATGATCCTGGCCCACAGGTTGATATCTTCGCCTGACAGACCTTTCGGATAACCTGTGCCGTCCCATCTCTCGTGGTGCTCGCTAATTGCTCCTAGTTGGTCTGGGGTGAACAGAGAGATTCCCTTGAGCGTATCTGCTCCCGTTTGCGGGTGCAGCTTCACCAACGCGAATTCTTCCTCTGTCAGTGTGCCTTTCTTGCGCAGTATTTCTGCAGGCACAGACTGTTTTCCCAGGTCGTGAAGCATTGCGATGAGATGGAGGCGGTTGAGCTGAAGTGGCCGCATGCCAAGCTCTTTTCCGATCGCCTGGCAGTATGCCGCAACTCGTTCCGAATGACCCTTCGTATAAGGGTCAACGTTCTCAATCACTTTCACCATCGCATTGATGATTTGCGTGTATAGGTTTTGGTTCATTATGTTGGCATACAGCGTTTCTCTGTTGAGGTAAAAGAGTATTACCAGCACTGCGAAGAACGCTTCGCTAATGGTGTACACAAACGTTAGTAGCAAACCTAGCAACAGAGAAAACGTAAAGGAGCTCAGATTGCGAATCATGAGTGAGAACACAGGCAGTTCCTGCTTCATTTTCTGGATTCTTACCAGCCCAATCCCCAAGAGGTGGTTTGTTAGGGTATATACATAGGCACTTACCACCATCGAGACTAGGCTCCGTAGAGACCACAAGTCAGCACCTCTCGCTATTGTGTGGTAAAGCGCAGAAGCAACCAGGGTAGGGACGCCGACAAGCGCCCGATTAGCCACCAAGAGATCTATGCCAGACTCTATTTGGGCCTTCTGAATGGAACCCAAAGCGCCTATAACCGAAGCAGTTACTGGCTGTTGAGTCACAATGGCCGGAAGCAGGACTGGGAACAGAAGGGATATTCTTACATTTCCAACGGGCACAGGAGACGAGGAGGCGATGAGCAACAGCACGGTGTGTAGCACTACTCGCCAGAGTGACGACTGGATCCCATCAGCGACCGCCAACAAGATAATGGTCAGCAGGCCGATGGCCCCAAGAACCAGAGTGGCTAAACGTCGTCTGTCGCTCATCGCCCTACATCTCCCTAAAGCCTAGCTGTTAGCCTTACCGGACTATTTGAATGGTATCAGCGAAAGCTGTGGCGACAGCAACTAGCTGAAGCACCACGGCGACGATCACTGCGAAGAACCCCTTCTTCATTTGCCGCACCTCCATGTGATTGGTATTCGAAGCGTCGGCTTTGCTTGTCTAAAACGGGGTCTCTTTCGCTTGGCTTGGCTAAAACCGCTAAGGCTCCAATTGACTCCCAACAGTGCTTTGGTAGTAGCAAGTCAGGTCACTAAGGCGAAACCGCTTCAGCGTAGTCAACAATAGCTAGACTTAGCTTCCGGTTAAGGGCCTTTAAGACAGCACGGGAGACATCCCAGGGGATATCTCCCGTGAACTTGACCGCACCGACTAAATTCAGTCCGTGTGGGTTTTCCTCATCAGTCATCACTATGTCGGCTATGCAGTAGCTGCCGATCACCTGAATCTGAGCTGCGATCTGGGCTCCAGGAAGCAGTGTGGACAGAGCGTTGACGGTAGCAGATGCAGACACTTGTTGTACAGACTCGTGTCCAACTGTGCCGTCGCTGCTGCCGGTGATGGGCTTGTCTCCTAGCTTCAACTCAACTACTACTTGGAATCTCTCTGAGCTGAGGCGCTTTACGTATGACGCTACGAGCATGACTCGAGAAGGCTGTCTGCCTGAGCTGCCGTTTGCCTCTGACTTATCACCTGCAGCATCAGAAGAGGTATCGATCCGAGCCACAGAGATCTTTCTGAAGTCGATCGGCGATTTCAGGCACACAAACAAGACCGACTTCGCATCGAGCATGATCTCTCTGGCTGATCGGCTGCAGTCAGCCATGATGTGAACTTCGTCGAGGTCACCGCTCTCGTCGAATACCACGTTGGCACCAAGTACTCCTGGTATCCTGCAAAGATGACTGTTTAGCTCATCACGAGTCATTAGCCCGCCCAGCACCTCCACGCTCCTCGTATTCGACAATTCGTCGGGTCTTCCTGCACCAGGCCGTTAATCTACTCTGTAATTAATGGTTGTCCCTTCAAATTTCAGACAGGGCCTATATGCAATTCACCTGCTATTCGGCAGCTTGAGCGCTGGTGAGCGTCGTCACCAGTACGTGAATCGCTTGAGTGTCGGACACGTACACGTTCGGCCTATCTGAGATCTTGCATAACGCAAGTTGGTTTTCTCCGTCAGAAGTAGCTACCGACGCTCCAAATAATACCCGAGTCTCTGTCCCATCCTTCCATTGAGCCGCAATCCAAGTGTCCGTGTCGGCGATTTTGAGCTTTTCGTCACTTTGACTTTGATACTGATCGTCTGCTATTCCCTTGATCTTGACTCTCTGGAGGTCGTACCAAGCGTCTATGACAGTTGCCTCCGCCAAAGCCACTTTGTCACCTGAGGGCAGAAGGACAACCCATTGGTCGTCTTCTGATTGCATCGTGTACTTCTGGCCGCCGTCCGTAACATCCAATCTCACTAGGTCTGAGCGGAGTTTCCTAAAAATAGAGGTTTCAAGGAGATCATTGGCTGTAAGCTCAACAAACGGCGTTGTTGACTGATTGGACTTATAAACCGACTTGGACTTGTCGGTCATGAAGTAGAACCCGCTGCCATCATCCGTCTCGGACCCTATGCTGAGGGTCAACGCCTCAGGGCTGTCACTTGCCCCTAAACTCGACGATACGAACACGACAGTAGCTCTCGGTTGGTCCAAGCCATACGGCGCTAAGGTGTCCGGATCATCGTCTACGAATTCATCTGCAGTCATGCCGGATGCCTTCCATCCAAGATCCGAGACTGAGTAGTAATCTGCCGAGTCTTCATAAGGTGCGACAAGAGACCATTGATCGCCCGTCTTCCTTACATGAATGTGTTGGTTGTCATTTGTAACCGTGATCTCTGCCAGTTCATAGGGTGCGACAGGAACCACGTTCCTGTCGCGGACCTCATCCCGCGTTTTATTAAAGGCACTATAGTGCTTGAAAGCGACTGTGAACACTTTTCCCGGATGCGAGCTCACAGAAACGTATCTGTCAGTTCCGACTGCGATCTCGTCACCGAAGTTGATCTCAACTGCCGAATCCCCTGACCGGGCCTGCACCGAGATCGCAGGTGCACTGAGCCCGTAGGACTCCAGGTCAGTCTCAGTGGCGTCGGCCTTGACCTCTCTGGTGAACGTCAAATCCGACAGTGAGGACAGCATGTCACTAATCGCGGTCAGATCTGTGTCGAATCTGCGGGAATCAACCACTACCACCCAGTCGCTATCTGCTTTCTCCAACACGATGCTCTCGTCGGCTGTCCTGATCGTGATCTGATCCAGCTCATCACCTAGGGCTACCAAAGCAGTAGGTTCAACGGCCTCCTCAGGCTTAGTGCTGTAGGTATAGACAGCCAATAGCGCAGCTGTCGCGATAGCGAGATACGTCCAAATAAACGGAGATTTCCTACTCCTTCGCTTCATTACAGATGTCGCCTCCGCAGATATATTGCTATACCTGAAATGAGGACCAACGCAGGGATAACGACCACTGTCGAATAAAAGACTGATCGGAACTGGTCGTTCGTCATATAAAGGGTCTCTAGATCTATAGTCTTGGGCCTGATGCTGACCAGAGTCTCAGCTCCGACCGCCCAGTTGACCGCATTGAGGATGAGGTCTAGATTCCCCAGCCCAAGATAGCTGTTTGACATGAAACTGCTATCGCCAATCGCGACGATGCGGGTCTCGCCTGTCTCAGTTGACATATCTTCAGCTTCATCAGAGCTCTCGATACTTGCAGTGACTACAACGCCGAGCGTCAGCGGCCCCTGGAAGTCGTTGTCATCAGCTGAGATGTTGCTTCCCGCTTGCAGGTTGGTCTCTCCCCACGCTGATCTGGATGTAGTCAATAGAGTTGAGATGTTTAGGTGGTCGCCCGCCCGACTGAGAGTGTTAAGGCTCCTTGAGTAGGGGAGTACCACTGGAAGGCTGGCATTCCTGAGCGGGTTGGTAATAGCGTGATGTCCAAGATTTGGGACAACCCAAGCTACTTCCGGTATCATGAAACGTTCCGGGTCGATGACCAGGTCCTCATGCAGCTCGATTCCCCATCTCTCAAGCAACGCGGCGACGTTCACCAGCTGTTCCTCTTGACTGATTGGAGAATCAATGCATGCAATCAGCCTGCCGCCTCTGCGAAGGTAGTCATCAATGGCGTTGACCTCGGCCTCAGTCAGGTCTCGAGTGGGACCTGCTATGAACAGCAGTGATGTGTCGTCTGGAACCTCGCCTTTGATCGCCAGTGCGAGTTCGGCAACTTCATATCCTTCGTTGCTGAGTCGGTCCCTGACTTCGGTGAGGTCTGAGGAGAGGCTCAACTCCTTGTGCCCTGATGTGAAGTAGATCTTCTGTGTGGTCCGGCTTGTTACCTTGACTATAGCGCTGGTGAAGGCCTGCTCGCCGATGAAGTCTGGAGTCTGATAGTAGTCGTAGTATGAAGTCGAAGAGTAGTCATACATGTCTGAACTCTTGACTACCTCGGTCTTGTTTCCTGATTCAAAGACAACTGTCCCTGCGCTTGTTATGTTGTACTCCCTGGCTTTGTCCGGATTTGCGATCGGATCAACAATCTCGACTTGTACCTTAGGCGACGCTAAACGATACTCCTCTATCAGGTCCTGAGTCAGGCGCGATTCGCCACTGATCAGAAACGCCGTCAGCTTCACTTCCTGATCAAGATTAGCCAGGATAGATTTGGTCTGTTCAGAGAGCGAATACTCCTTCGTACGAGTCACGTCTATTCTGTAGGGGTGCTGGTGGAGTATGATGTTGACAAGCACCACAATCGCAATCACTGCTATGGTGAGTATCACAGCGTTTGCCCCAAAGAGCCATTTTCGCTTGCTAGGTTGAGGTGCGAGCGGGCTGGAGGCCTTTGCTCCGAGTGAGATGGGTAATCTGACCTTCATTAGCTCCACCTCCTGGAGTCGAGCATTCTAACAGCAAGAAACAGAAACACGAAAGCAATGCTGATGTAATACAGGATGTCCGAGGTGTTAATCACACCCTTTTGCAGGTCAGACATGCGATCAAGCACTGAGAACACTGACAACACTCGTCCTGCAAGGCCCGATAGGACATTCGAAGCCCACGACACGACGTATGTAAACAGCAGGATCCCAAACGTGATCACTCCTGCGACTACTTGGCTGTTTGTAAGGGATGAAGCAAATACGCCAACAGCCAGGAAGACTGCGCCAATGAGGAACAGCCCTAGGTATCCGGAAGCGATTGGGCCTATGTCAGGGTTTGCAAGCTTGATGAGTACGCCAGGATATGTGAAGGTGAGCAACAGCATGACGCAATAGACAGTCAAGACAGCGAGGTATTTGCCTACCACGATGGTTGCTATGCTCACCGGTGCAGTAAAGAGCAGTTCATCTGTCCCGGCCTTTTTCTCCTCTGCAATCGTCCTCATGGTCAGTATGGGGGCGACAAAGAGAAAGATCGTCGCCATGTCCGGGAAAACCAGCCTCATCTCAGCCAGCCCGAGACTGGTTGTTATGGCAGTGAAGAAGTAGCCGGTCAATGACAGAAAAACAGCAGCGACAACATACGCAGTCGGTGAGAGGAAATAAGCGCCCACTTCTCTCTTATATATAGCCAGCAACCTACGCACTTGCGGTCACCTCCAAGGCGTCGGCCATCTCTGTTTCGCTGGTTGTCAGCTGCATGAAAACCTCCTCCAACGTGACATCAACTGGCCGCATCTCTAGGATTGGATAGCCCGCATCCGCCATAGCAAAGAAGATCCGCTCCCTGCAGTCGTTTCCGGATGAGGTTTCGACTGCAAGCAGGGTTGACGTCTCGTCGCTTTCGCGAGCTTCCACATGCATGACTCCATCAACTTGTCTGAGTATTTGCGCTACCTCGTTCTGAGGGCCACGGATTCGGAGTTCAAGGCTACTGCCACCCTTCATCCTGTGGCTAAGGCTGGAAGGCGTGCCTACGGCAATCAAGCGCCCGCGGTTTATGATCGCTACCCTACTGCAGACCATACTGACCTCGGGGAGTATGTGTGAACTGAGAATAATCGTGTGGTCACCGGCCAGCCCTTTGATCAACTCCCTGATCTCAACGATTTGATTCGGATCCAAACCGACTGTCGGCTCGTCCAAGATCAAGACAGGCGGATCACCTAGTAGCGCTTGAGCGAGGCCAACCCGTTGTTTGTACCCTTTTGATATATTGCCGATGAGTCTATGGTAGACATCTTCCAGACCCGTCTTCTCCACGACAGCATCTATGTGCGCTCGCATGCTAGAAGGCGCCAGGCCCTTTAGATCGCCAACAAACTCGAGGTAGGCCTTGACTGTCATGTCGTTGTAGAGGGGCGGAGTCTCGGGAAGGTACCCAATCCGGCGCCGTGCTTCATAGGGTTCATCCAATATGTCATAGCCTGCTATTTCGGCGGTTCCGGACGTAGGCGCGATATAGCCGGTAAGGATTCTCATAGTAGTGCTTTTGCCTGCGCCGTTGGGGCCAAGAAATCCAAGTATCTCCCCTTTGTCCACTTCAAAGGAGAGGTCTGATATTGCACAGCGGTTGCCGTACATCTTAGTTAGATGATTGACTGTAATCATTCAGTTCCTCCTCTCATTTGAGTTTATCTGGACGTTTAGGGTACTACAGGGAGTGATTAGGGTGGTAAGGGACGCTTGTCCCACGCTGTAGATGAGCCGGAACCCTCCTTGTTATGACGTAAGTAAGCCCCACTAGGTTCCAGTTCCACAAACTTCACTGCAATACAAAATTGTCCTTTGATATTGCAATTACGTTAGTGTATCATTGATCTAACCAAGAGAGAATTAGGTCTAGCTTGCTTGAATACGCGTAGACTGGACCGGTTATTGCTAATAGCTAATCTTAATCCATTTCTCTCAACTAGTAGCCCAGCTTCAGGCTGTCTGCCAGACAGCAAGAATCCAAGTGATGAGCTGCTATTTTTGTCTGAGAAGCATCTCAATTTGAAATGGACGTTCGCTATAGAAAATGAGATAATGAGAGTGAAGGGCTTGTACTACTCGGGCGTTCTATTCGGATGCCTGGGACCTCAGCGAAGGGAGGAGTGTCTAGCGAGGAGACCTACCCCGGCTGACAGATAATTCTTCTCTGAGGAGTGTAGACTAATAGCAGCATACAGTGGCTAATCATACAGGGGGTGAGTCAATATGCTTATTGACTACAAAGATCTCGATCAGAACCAGGCAAAGGCCGTTTTTTACGATACAAACACTCCGGTACTCCTGACAGGGGATGCCGGAACCGGAAAGACGACTGTCGCGGCACTGAGGCTTAGGTGGATGGTAGAGAACGGCGTTGACCCTGACGAGATCCTGGTCCTGGTTCCTCGTAAGCAGACCGGGACCGGCGAAAGACTTGCCAACCTGCTTGACGGTATGCCCGGGCTTACCGATATAGCATTCGACATGAGGGAAGTTCACGAGTTCTGTCGTTCGATAGTGTCCAAGCACCTGGATGACGTCGATCGACTCCTCTTTTGGGATAGAGAAGCTGACCGCATCGAGGTCGTATACAACGATCCGGATGATGACGACGACATGGACGACGAGGAGGTTACCTGCTCAGTCCGACGGAAGGTTCAGCTAATCGGAGAACGCACTCGCCGTCAGATCATTGACAGTGTGATCAAAGGCTTTAGCGACCTCGAAGGCGAGGATTCACTTGTAAGGCTGCGCTTGTACGAGAAGATCAAGCGCTTAAAGAGCAACATGCTTTACCCTGAGGACGTAAGGGCTGATGAAAACTACTGGCAGTACTATCACTATGAGAAGGTCTTGGCTAACAACCTATTGCTAGACGCCGAGGATGTGTTTCTCGCCGTCTGCAAACTGTTCGAAGCCAGGGCGGATCTCAGACAGGCCTATAGGGAACGCTACCGTTACGTCATTGTCCTCGACTACCAAGAGCTGACTAGAGCCGAGCAGGTTGCGCTACGCGCAATATTTGGGCGCAGGCATCACTTGATGCTAATAGGCAACAAGAATCAGGCGTTGAACGAAATTCGGTATGGCTTCCCGGAAGGCATAGATCTGTTTCCGATAGACTACGACGGCGGTGAGATCGTTCGCCTGCGCGAGGTGTATCGGCCTGTTCCAAAGGTCGAGTACATTCGAGCTGAGGAGGAGCTTGCAGAGCTCGACTTGCTGGAGAATCTCGTTGAAAGGCTTCACGACCAGGGTTATGCAAAGCACGAGATAGCTGTCTTTTGCCACACTGCGGACGAGCTCCGAGTGTACTCCAGAAGACTGCCCAAGGCGTCAGTCTGTCATCTGTGGAATGCCAAAGGCCGGGAGTTCAAGGTCGTGATCTTGCCGGGTATGGACGAGGAGCATATCACTAGGACCTATGTCACGAACCTTGAGCGCCGTGGGAAGGTCGGTCTTGGGGCACGTGCAACATATCGCATGATCTACCAAGGCATCACTCGTGCGACTGAAAAAGTCTATCTCAGCTGGGTAGCCAAGAGGTCCTATGGGGACATGACAGTAGTCTCGCAGCTATCTAGCGTGCTCGACACAGTAGAGGATGACTTCCAGAGCAGGGCAAAGGTCAACCATGTAGTGAGGGTTGGTCAAAGCGCCGGGTCCGAGGGTGGCACGAAAGATCTGGGAGTCAACGACCGTGGGCGCAGCAAGAAAGAAAAGGCCGAAACCATGGCCTCGAAGTGCCTATGATCTGAGGGCCGTCGGTTTAGTGGCAAATGGGCTAGAGGGGCTCTAACGAGGCCGCCTCTAGCCTCTCTTGTGTTGAGGCCTTACCTCACTGCCTCGAGACGGTTCTTGGTGATCGTATGGCGGGATCGCATTCTTGCAGAGGCACAGCACAAATCGCGAAGAGCCCTGGTCATGTTTGCGGCTATGTGGTATAATACGAGTCGCTGGGTCCGGTCAGATGTTGGATCGGTCCGATTTGATGATATGGGGCCGTAGCTCAGTTGGGAGAGCGCTTGAATCGCACTCAAGAGGTCGTGGGTTCGACTCCCATCGGCTCCACCAAGAACAACCCCTGCTAGTGCCGGGGGTTGTTTTTTGTTGGTTGGCTACATGTATATAAGGTCTGATTTGTATATATGGTCAAATGCAAATGATGAGAAAAAAACACATCATATGTTAGATACCGCATATAGGTTGAGTGTACTATTAGCGCACCCTCATCCATTATATGACAGCAGTATCGATACGGGCTAATCTCTCAATCCCTCGAATCCCTTGGCATTGAGTCTCAGGCATGTCGCAGCCTCTCGCAAGCTAGCATATGATACGGTGTGATCAGCTAGGGAGGTGATTTAATGCCTGAGGATAGAACCGACTCTGGTTGCGGCGGCTTGTTTGGAGGCCGTTGGGCCTGGATCATTTTCCTAGTGCTCATTCTGTTGCTGATGGGCACATGGGGAGGTCAGTTCTTCGGAGTGTAGGAGACTGACTAGCGCGGTTTCTAGCGGTCGCTACTTCAACAGTCACGAATAGCCTCGTAGATACACGGAGGCTCCTGCTTGGTGGGAGCCTCTGCGCAGTTTTCCCCAGGCTCTCACCTGAAGAGGCGGAGTCCTGTCCGAAACGCCAAGTGGGCGGGACCTATGCCAGCCCCGCCCTTAAACTCAGTTGTCGCAATATTCTGAGTCTTCTGAGTGGTAACGCCCCGTCTTTCAACCCGCTGCAGCTACCGGGCGTCCATTATACACTGGTAACAGACATGCTTGCCGCGAAATGGCCTGAGATCCTCTGCGGAGTCGCAGAAGACGCAGAAGGGCCCGTGCCTCCTCAGAACAACCCTGTCACCTTCGAGAGTGACCTCAAGACGAACCCCTCTCCGAATGCGACGTTGGCGCCTCAGCTCGATTGGTATGATTATGCGGCCCATGTCATCGAGCCTCCGCACAATACCTGTGTACTTCATCCACTGTCACCCCTGTCTAACGTTTGTTAGTTTGGCTATGGCGAATGTCGTGTGTTGTGCAAATCTGCCTTAAGCACCACTTGAGACATAATACCATGGAACGATATGTAAATCAACGTAATAGATTGTATGTTTCGAAAAAATCATACTTTTGGACGAACAGGCAGAACCATCTATGGTTGCGGAGTCGAAGCGCATTAGTCGCCTTGCTGGTGAGTCATCCAAGATGTTCTGCCGACTGCCAGGCAGGATGTTCGCTGCCGGCGTAGAAACACTAACAAGTAACATAGCTGGTAAATGCCTCGGAAGGAGCCTTGGTAGTGAGGCCAAAGCTAGCATTTGTCGCTCTGTCAGTAGCTACCGTTTTGATTGTTGTTGCACTGTTCTACTTCCTGGACTTCCGTGCTCTTAACCCATTCCTGAGTAGGTCTGAGTATGACGATCTTCCCAATAGCTGCAATATCCTTGTCTTGGGCTTAGACGCCGGAGGGCGGCTGTCTGATGTGATACTCGTTGTGTCTATAGACAGGCCTGGCAACCAAGCGCACTTTCTCTCGATCCCGAGAGATACCCGCGTGGAGATAGCCGGACGAGGCTATGCCAAAGCCAATGCCGCCTATGCGTACGGCTCGGCAGACCTCGCTGTCGACACATTTGAGAAGCTCCTTGGCATCAAGATGGACGGCTATCTGGTAATAGACTTCTCCGGCTTCATCGCTCTGATAGACGCCATAGGCGGAATACCCATCGAGGTTGAGGAGCACATGAAGTACACTGATGTTGCAGGTGGATTATACATAGACATAGCTCCTGGATACCAGATACTTGATGGAAGAACAGCTATTGACTATGTCCGGTACAGAGAAAGCAAGTTTGGAGACCTGGGCCGGATCAAGAGACAACACAAGTTCATCTGGGCGACTATCAAACGATTGATCGCCAAGCCTGATAAGATATCGGTCGCACTGAACCTCCTCAAGCAGAGCCTCCACACTGACGTTGAGTTCGAAGTCGCTGTGTCAGTGGCTGTCGACTTCATCCAGAGCCTCGTGCTGGATCAGCAGGACTTCATGACGCTGCCCGGGCGGCCCGAATACATCAATGGCGTCAGTTACTACATTGCAGACATGGAGGCGACTGCCAATCTTGACTTTCTGTTTACTGAGAAATAGATCGCGCCTGTGAAATAGGTTGCGTCTGTCCGCTACAGCTCCACTACAGCTCTCGCGAAAACCCAACACTGACTGAGATCCTCTCAGTAGGGGTCAACGACATGCGGAGCTTGACATATACGGTGTTGAGCTCAGAAAGTTTGTAAGCCAGCGAGGCACCCAGTGTCGAATCGACAGCTGCGTTGACCCGTCTTCCGATGGCAAAGGATCCTGACAGAGACACGTAGTCGTTTATCAGTAGAGCAACAGAGCCTTCGGCTGACGGCATAACAGGGACGGCAGAAAAATTGCCGGAGCACCCAAGTCTCGCAGATAGGGCGATTGGGTCCATGATTCGCCTCCACTCGAGGCCGGCACCCCAGCTCCAGCTATCCTCGACAGGCCGGGAAATCTGTCCGAGGGGCAAGGCTCTTGTGACACTTAGTAGTGCTAAGGCTTCGCGTGCGGTCTTGATTCGAGCAGTGGCGCCAAGCAACGCGATATTGACCTTTGGCAGGTGAGACAGGTTGAGGTCCCACTCGAGGTCGTCCCGAGTGCTCAGGGTCAGCGAGACTGCAATAGTGTTTAGAACTAGCGGATCGTAGAGCACTATGCCAGTAGGTGCAACACTGCCTACCGAGTGGATTTGCACTCCTGTCTCAACGGTCAATCGTGCTCGGCTGCCCCAATTGGCCTCCGCTGATGCGGCGCCAGATCGCCCCAAGCCCGAGGCGTGTGCCACTCCACTAAGCAAGTAAATGGTGATCAACAGGACAGCTGCCGTGCGTGCTAGAGGGAGTCTAGAAACCACTGGCCTCACTCCTTCCTCTAGGGAGCGAACCTGCTCAGCTGACTGAGCAATTGACTCCTGGCTTCGCTCCTATTAGCCAAGAGCGCCGCCATTGCTTTGCACATGGTTATGTGTTGAGATCCAGGATCAACGACAAGTGCATAGCCCGACCAACGTTCGCACAACTGCCGCAGTGATATCGCAGTGAAGCCGACTCCAGGATCGAAGATGAGCAGGCCGTCAGTCACCTGAGCGATAGCTATGATAAAGTGACTAACCGGCTCTACAAGCACCCCGATGACCGGAACTCCTACCTCTTGGAGTATCCGCAACAGCACTCCCGCGTCCATCCTATACACGGCAGCCTGGAAACCGAGACTCCTAGCCGACTCTAGCAGGTAATGAAGGCTGACGCCGCGATCCTGCTCTATACCATCTTGGATGATTGCTGCTTCATCAACAGCAAGGCCAAAGAAGACGCTGAGCAGATTGGCAAGAGCCGCAGGCCCGCATGAAAATTCATGAGTCTGTGGTTTGCCTGGATAAAACCGCGTAGCCCACCACGACGTTACTTGAGCAGATTCGCCGAGTAGTCTCAAACTGGCGTCTTGGAAGTTTGTCGGATGCAGTATGTTCGATGCAGCTAGGGCTTCGGCTCCAGTTGCCGATATCAAGGTCAACGCGGCCAAAACAACCCACAGCTGCAGGCACAGTCTGAATGTCATCGGTGTCGGTCCTCTCTGCGCTTGTGCAGAAGACTGTACAGGTAGTAGCAAGGAACTGTTGTGACGGCCGCAACGACAATCGCCTCTGCAAGATCTCGGATAGTCAAGGCCCACAGCTTGTTCGAGGCAACTAGCGTCCATATCAGCAAAGCCACGAACATACTCACAATGATCTTGAGAGTCTCCATGCGAACACCTCCTTTGCAGGCCAAACCTATTTGCCACGTCCGGCTATCTGAGAGTGGCCTCCGCCTGGGACAGCTCGCTCAGAGTAGCCGATCAGCCACTGTACTGTCAGCACTGCATGGTGGACGATGTATGGTGAGTGCTATGAGGTCAGCACTGTGTGGTCAGCACCGTATGATTGGCAGTGGAGGGCCGGCAGGCGGCCAAAGAGGCGCCGCGCCTTTGGCAGGATGCCGACTCCTGGCCACCTGTCCGACCGCAGTCATGCTCGACTAGGGTGCAGGTACAAACAGCCCACCCAAGAACCCGCCGATAAACCCGGAAGCCATCCTCTCATAGAGCTCTCTTGGCTGGAATGAGGTGTTGTCACCGTCGTCTCCGAAAACGCGGTCCGTCACTGCATCGACAACACACTCTGCGATGTAACTGATCCCGTTGACGATAGAGGTAGCTAGACCGGAAGCTAAGCCAGTGAATATGCCCTCGCCTTCGATATACTTGCACTCCTCGTCCGAAACCCGAACAGCACCCAGATCCTCTACCTGGCTGAGGACCAACCCCTCGGCAGCCACTGAAATCGGCATCGACAGCAGCCCAACGAGTATGGCCACGACAGCTACAACCGTTCCCTTTTGAACAAACTGACGTCTCATGTCGTCTGCCTCCTTGCTCATTGGTTTGCCGCTCTGGAACGCCCCGGGGTTGCTCCATAATCTGGCATAATCATTATACCTTGAGAACGAAAGGCGGACAATCGCCCGAGAGGAGTGATCTTTATCGACTCGAGCTGGAGCGTATCAACGACAGCAGTCTTTCTGCGACTTCGTCAGGCACCATCACGTTCCCGCGGCCTGTCCCAAGGCTGATGTCAGGCTTGTTGTCGCCGTGGAAGTCGGTGCCGCCGGTCCAGATCAGGCCTGTGGCTGACGCCAGATTGATCAGATGCTTGGTCAATCCGTCTGAATGCTCCGTGTAAACAGCTTCGATCCCTTGTAAGCCGAGTTCGGTGAGCACTCGGATCCTGTCTTCTATTTCCCTGATGTCAGTTGAGAGCAATCCAGGGTGTGCCAGGACTGCCACGCCGCCAGCATTGCGGATGAGCGCGATTCCCTCCTTTGCGGTTAGCCTTTCTCTATCCACATATGCAGGCCGCCCGGGCCCGATCAATTGGTCGAACACTGCAGCAGTCGAGTCGAAGTATCTCTTCTCAACGAGCGCTCTGGCTATGTGTGGCCGTCCTAGGATTTCTTCATCAGACTGTGCTCTTACATCAGCCATTGTGATGCCGTATCCGAGCTCCTGCAATCTTCTGACTATCCTCTCATTGCGTTTGCTTCTGCTCGCGGCCACTCTCTCTAGAGCCCGCTGCAAGGGGGAGTAACCCGTGTCTATTCCGTACCCGAGTAAGTGAGCCCTGGGTTCATCGACGCTGATCTCTAGGCCCGGAATGAAGCTAAAGCACGAACGCTTGGCATACTCAGCTGCAATGCACAGTCCCGCAGTTGTGTCGTGATCAGTAATGGCGATGCATGTTAGGCCGAGATTTTTAGCGAGGTCAATGAGTTGCTTTGGAGTAAGTGTTCCGTCAGAGAACGTCGAGTGGACATGTAGATCTACCAAGACCAATACCTCCGTTTTAGCACTGATTTGTATAGTATTCCGCTTGGACCGTCACAGTTCCCGCTTGTGTTCATAATTGCCGTGGTCTGATAGAATATCCATAGACGTTTTTCACTGGCATGAAGATGGAGGGCGGCAGATGGGCCGGGTCGAGTGTGTAACAACCGGATGGAGGGACCTGTTTGATGCGTTGGGTGGCAGCGATGTCGTGTTCGTTGCTCCTTCTTCACTGAAAGCAAGAGCGGTCCGAAAAAGCGTATCCGACTTGATAGCCAGCATCTATCCGGTTACCTTGGACGGGCTTGTGGATGAAATAGTCGATTCAGCCGTGCCGGGGATACGCAGGATTGGAAGGACTGCGACCGAGTACGTGGTTGCGTCCATTCTCAGAGACTACCGCGAGGCTTTGAGCTATCTTCCCGATGTGCAGGTATTCCCAGGCATCGCTACTGTGGTGGCTCGTTTCATATCAGCTACGATCAACGCCGTCCCAGAGGTCGTTCACAGTGGATTTGAAGCTGCGATAGACTCAGCCAATGCGAGTCCGCGTGATAAGGACTTGATCTTGGTAGGAGATGAGTTCCTGGACCGTTTGCGCAAACGCGGAGCGGCGTGTGATGATGTGCTCTTAGTGTTGGCACTAGAGGCTCTGGACTCGGGTGATAGCGCCAGAGTACAAAAACTGTCCGAGCAACAACTAGTCATAGATAGAGTCTACCGCTCGAGCGAACTCCAGTGGCGTGTGCTAGGTGCCCTTGCCAATAGAGCCAAGCACACCTATGTTCTTGGCCATGCATTGGCCGACAGATTTGAAGGCATCGCGTCCATCGAAGCCATTCGGTCGCGCTTATCGGATTTGAAGATCAAGGAAGTGCTCGTTGAGACGGTGGGTGAGCGTGCTGTACACGTGTTTGAGACCCGTGAAGCGGAGGTCCAGGCAGTCGCACAGCAAATATTCGCACTGCTGTATGACAACCCAAGCCTGCGTGCAAGTGACATCGCTGTAGTTGTACCCAACCTGGACCGTTATCTGCCAATAATAGACGAGTGTTTGCCTGCTTACGGGATAGCATTTGAGGCTGTGAACGGTTTCCCGCTCAGAACCAATCCCATGGCGTGTGTTGTCAGCAGATTGCTCGCTCAGATCAGGTCGCCTGGAGACCGGGCCGGGCTCTTCGAGCTCTTGGCATCCGGATCTGTTGACGCAGGCGGTATCGACATTCAGCTGGTTGATAGCTATGCAAGACGGTTCAACTTGTCCGACCTCTCCAATCTGGCTCACGAGCTGAACTCAATGCCTGAGAACTATCTGCCTGAAGGGGACGGGCTGGAGCGCCTGCGCGAGAGCGTAGAGAGACTGGATGGCCTACTCGGTAGTCTTAGGGACTTCACACAGCAGTGTAAGCCGCAGAAGTTTGTCGATCAGCTGCTTGACCTGCTGGCTAACCTGCAAGTTGTTACCAACGGAATCGTTGCGTTGAGTGATTTCAACAGGCGATCAGACGAGCACAGTGAATGGGTGATCGGAGAGTGGTCTCGAAGGAATGCATCTGCACTAGCTGCACTGGTAGATGTACTCATGGACATTAGAGACACTATTCTCCTGTTTGACGAGGCAGGTACAGTCTCAAGAGATGACTTGATCCAAACTGTTGAGGACGCAGTCGATGGCCGGCGCTACCGATGCGAGCCTACTGTAGATGCTGTCTTGGTGATGGGATATCAGGAGGCAAGGGGAGCGGAGTTTAGGCACTGCTTCTTGCTTGGTTTGGTGGAAGGGGAGTTCCCGACCCCACAGCAGCGCAGTTTCGTGCTAGAGGGTGGGGGCGAGTGGCGAGAGCGGTGTTTTGACGCCGCACATCTCCTCCTAGACGTTCTAGACGGCAATAGCGACGTGTTTCTTACTGCCTTTGCTTCGGAAAACTCGAGTGTCGTCGGCATCTCGCCGGTGCTGGATGGCGTCAAGCAGGAGAGGGTCGCCGCACTTGCTGACTTGAGCGATGATTCTGCTCCGGGTTACACCCGGCCTCACGCTCAGGCTGCAGCAGGGCTGGCGTTCACTGCGGGTGAGACAGATCAGCTTCTGCGACTGCTGGAGCCTGGCGATGTCTCGAGAGCAGTCCGCCAGCTCAGAATGGAAGTTTGCCGCGAGATCCAGCCTTTCGGTGGACCCTATGGCGGAGAAGTCTCTCCGGGTGTCTTTGATTTGGATGTACGACGTTACTCCGTAACTCAGCTTGAGACGTACGTTAGGTGCCCGTTCAGGTATATGGCCAGGTATCTGCTTGACATCAGACCAATAGAAGAGGTTGAGGACGAGCTCCTCAGCAATGAGATGGGGAGCTTCATCCATCAGATACTCTGCAGGTTCGGGGACGAGGGCGGCTTTGCACTAATGAGGTCCGATCCGGAGAAGGCGAGGAAGCTTCTCTTGGAGATCGCTAGAGCGGTTTTCAACCTCACTGCAGAGGGCAAACGTCTCAGCATGTTCATGAAGGTGCAGTTTGAGAGGCTTGTTGACGGGCTGGATGGCAATAGCGAGGGATATGGCCTGTTGCGCCGGTTCTTCGACTACGAGCTGAGTAGGGGGTCTGCAACAGAGCCGCGTTTGTTTGAGAAAGAGTTCAACCTTGTTGTGCCGCTCGCCTTTGAGGACGAACGCTCTGCTCGAGGCAGAGGCATGCGGATTGTGGGCTTGATCGACAGAGTTGACGTTTCTGATGACGGATCTGTCTGTTTTGTCATGGATTACAAGACGGGGCGGCCTCCTTCGACTCTGCGCATCAAAGAAGGACTGTCTTTTCAGTTGCCTGTATATCTTCTAGCTCTTAGAGACAGCGGCATTGCAGCGGAGAACTGCCAACTGATTGCAGGATACTACCACCTGCCAGTTTCAGGCCAGATCAAGATCAGCAGCCTTTTCGGAGACGTAGAAGCGACTCTTGAGGTTGTTGGCAGGAAGCCGACGAATTGGGATCTGCCTCTGTCGGACATTGGCGGAATCGATGGCCTGGTTGAAAGCATCCAGAACATCCGTTCAGACATGGATTCGGGGGCCTTTGTAACGACCCGCCTCAAAGCTGACCAGGCAGGCTGCAGATATTGCGAGTATTCCAGAATCTGCAGGCATGAGCAATCGAGTGAGGCAGGCTTCCAATCCGCAGTCTCCGATGGAGGTGAGCATTGAGATGGCGGTATTGGACGCTCTCGGCATACCTTGGACGCGTTCGCAGCTAGAGGCCCTCGACATTGATGCGAATATCGCAGTCACCGCGGGCGCAGGGTCAGGCAAGACACAGGTGTTGGCCGCAAGGTACTTGTTGGCTGCCGAGAGGTTGATAGGTAGCAAGGATTATGTAGGGCCTGAAGGCATCCTGGTCCTTACCTTCACGGAGAAGGCTGCAGCCGAGATGAGAGAGCGCATCGGCAAAGCCATATCCGCATACATAGACGGAAAGGCGTTTGCAGGACTCCCGGAAGGAGTCAGAGAGCGCTGGCTGAGGTTTAGCGAGGATTTGCCCTGCGGCGAGATATCGACTATCCATTCGTTTTGTGCGCGGGTCCTCCGCAGGTATCCAATAGAATCAAAAGTTGACCCGGAGTTTGCTGTGATCGAGGGCGATGACTATAAGCAGCTTCTTGAGAATGCAGTAATGAGTGTGATGACGAGTCTATCTGTTGATATGGATCCCGCGCTTGAGACTCTCCTTAAGACCTGGAATGCCTCGTACTTGGCAGACATGCTGGCTACAATAGTCGTCAACAGGGATGAGTTGTCTGACTGGATCAGGAGGTACAAAAACAGCACGGCAGAGGAACTCGAGCAGCATCAGCGCGGGGTGATAGACGGAATCGTCAAAGAAGCGCTCAAGAGACTTTGCGCCCCGGAGAACTCTGAGCTAGTAGCCGACATCACGAGCTATCCGGCGGTCAGCGACCCTAGTGGCGATAAGCTGGAGGAGAAACGACGCCTGTTAGCAGAGTTTTGGAGCCGCTGCACGGCCTCTTTGGACAGAGGAGCCATTGACTACGACGCGGTTGCGGGCCTGCTGGGGTTGCTGTGCAATAGCAGCGGCGGCCCACGATCTTTTGGCAGGATCGGGAAGGCCTCTGTCTGGGGGCCTGAAGGCAAGGAATACATAGCTTCTAGGTTTCAACTGCTTGCCGAGGCTGTTGTGGCTGAGCTGCCCGATATCGGATACTCATTCGGCAAGACTGACTTGTCATCAATACAGATCCTGAAGGCGCTTGCAGAGGTCGGTGACTCTGCGATTCAACGTTTTAGGGCTATGAAGGATCAGGCAAGAGTCCTCGACTTCAAGGACCTGGAGATCCGCACCCGAGACTTGTTGCGGGCTCATCCCCAAGTCAGGGCAGAACTCGCGAGGCACTATCGCTATGTAATGGTAGATGAGTTCCAGGACACCAGTGATATTCAGTGGGAAATCATTCGTGCCCTGTGCACAGACATGGACTGCGGGTCGTTTTCTAGAGACAAGCTGTTCCTTGTGGGTGACGAAAAGCAGGCGATCTACTCGTTTAGAGGCGGAGATGTCGCAACCTTTGCAAAGGCCAGGAGAGAGCTGGCGGGCAAAACTGCTCCTAAAGAAGCATATCGCAAAGTAGTCTTTGGGGAGAACTTTCGATCATGCCAGCAGCTAGTGGATTCTTTTAACTACCTTTTTAGCAGGGTGCTGGACTCAGGGGATGTTGAAGATTTCGAAGCTGAGTTTCAGGAGATGGTTAAGGCCAACAAGAGCCTGACCAGTGACGGCAGTGCTGAGGTCCATTTGATAGGAGTTCCAGACGGAATGGATGCTTCTCTAGCTGCTCTGGTTGAGGCTGAGACAGTCGCAAAACTCGCTGGGGAAATGGTAGAAAACAGCGCAATCAAGGAGTTCGCAGGCAACAAGCTGCCCCGTGTCGCGATACTGCTGCGGCGGATGAGTGTAGCGAGGATCTACGAAGATGCCCTTCGAAGGCACGGCCTGGGGTTTTCGACAGTAAAGGGGCAAGGATTCTACCAGCAGCAGGAGGTACTTGATGTCTTCAACTTGCTTGCCTTTCTGTCCGATACTCGGCGTGACATCGAGTTGTTTGGTGTGCTGAGGTCGCCTATTTTCGCACTAACAGACGAGGAAGTCGCAAAGATCCTAACCAATGGCGAAGGAACTGTCTGGGAGCGGCTTCGCCAAAGCACCATGCCTGGCGCTGTTAGATGTAGAGAAGCCCTCGAGAGATGGCTCCTGCTCAGAGATCGCTGCAGTGTCGCATCACTGATACGCTACATACTTGCTGATTCGAGTTTCTACTGCCCTCTCGCTTACGGCCCCAGAGGAAGACAGAGACTGGCCAACATCGAAAAAGTAGTTTCGCTGGCTAGGTCCGCCGACTCGAAGGGGCACGGCCTTGCCGCTTTTGTTGCGTCTCTTGAGCGGCAGATTGCCGGGGAGGAACCTGAGGGCGAGGCGGACATCACAGTTGACTCTCCGATCGTGCTCATGACAATACACCAGGCCAAGGGGCTTCAGTTTCCCGCAGTGATAGTGCCAGATCTTGCAGGCAGGTTTAACTTGGGGACTGATTCGCCAATATACATGGGCGAGGTCAATGGTCAAACGGAGGTTGGGATAAAGGCTCCTGATCCGGACAGACAAGGAGAACTGCAGCCTACCGCCTTTCGCGAACTCATCAAAGACCTCTCTCGTCCGCGCCAGCTGGCAGAGGAAAAGCGTTTGCTCTATGTGGCAGCCACTAGGGCGCAGCTGATGCTCGCCATGGTAGGCCAACGGCCCACGCTGCCGCTGCGGCATGCAGACTACTACATGCTCAACAACTGGTCCGAGTGGCTCGTCAAAGCGCTTGATCTCGAATCCGCCTATATTGGTGCTGACGCACCTGCATTTGTTCTCCATCCCGACCGACCGGTGCGTAGCTCTAGGGCACAAGTTGGCCCTTTGACTGTATTCTTCCACGAGGTTGACTTGGCGGGCAGCCCTGACAGCGCTCAGCAGCAGATAGAGGCTTCGAGTGAGACTGCAGCTGTTCAGGAAGCAGATAGTCACCAACGCAGAAGCACTCTGCTTATCAAGAAGCTGGAGGCTCTTGACAAGCTGGGTGAGTTAGCTGCTGCTCGGCTCACTCCTGCAGCCACTCGGTTGCGATTCCGCTGCAGAAGGGTTATAACACTGTCAGCAACTGCTGTGATGGACTTTGAAAGATGTCCGAAGCTCTTTTTGTACCGCCATGGCCTGCGAATCCCTGAGCAACTGCTTGCTCCGGTGCTCAGCCCTTCTTACAATCCTGGCGTGACTGATTCGTCTACTGCATTTGGTGCAAAACTGGGCGATCTGTTTCACAGGCTCGTCGCCCTGGAGGTCTACGATGCTGACGATCCCAGGATTGTTAGCATCGTGAGATCGCTGTTGTCTCCGACTGATCGAGGACTGCTGTGGGAATACGTCGCGACGATCAAGGAGCACTTGGATACGTTGGTGTCGCTGGGCTATACAGATCGACTGCGGAGGTTGCCCCCATCGTTCAGGCGGCGTGAGCTCGGACTGGATCTTGTGATTGAGAGCAACTCAGACTACGAAGTGAGGTTCATCGGGTTTATTGATATGCTTGTGTATTCGGGTGATACGAGTTGGAGGATACTGGATTTCAAGACCAACGCCCTGCATGGTCGGCCTGTAGACGTGTTTACCAAGGACAACCTATACGACCTGCAGATGGAACTCTACATGGCGACTGCCGGGTTGGCTCTTGAGAGGGCGCAAAGGCCTGACACCATAGAAAAGGCTGAGATAATCTACACTTCGGCAAAAGACAAGTATGAAGTCGAACCAAATCCAGGTGCCTTGGATCGCCTGCTAGAGATAGCCGACAAGGTGTACAGGGGCGAGTTTGAGGAGCAAGAGAGCGATATGTGCCGGCAGTGCCTGTATCAGTCTCTTTGCCAAGACTGACAGGCGAGAGCAGCAGTGGCTCAATCAGACACTGTTTCGGGCTTCGCAGTCGGCTTTGATCTGCTATAATCAATGCGTTGATATGTTGGTATTGCTGAGTCAGGGGGAGCAGATATATGGGCATTGTTTCAGTATTTGTGCGCAGACATGACGATCCCGAGGAAAGGGCGTTAGAGAGGCAGTTGCGTCAGCTTGGATGCGGCGAGTTGACTGCAGTTAAGATCGAGCGTGTCTACAGGTTTGAGGGAGATATCGAGATCAGCGCGCTGCTGCCGCTGCTGGTCAATCCGGTGTTTGAGACCTACTCGACCGAGACCATGCTTAGGCCTGAGGACGGCCCTGTTGTCGAGATAGGCTATCAAAAAGCTGTCACAGACCCGGAGACTCCTTCGATCATTGAGGGAGCCAAGGCCCTGGGTGTTGACGGGCTGATCTGGGCTCGCCTGAGCACTCGATATCAGTTTTTTGGGGTTACGGAGGAGCAAGCGAACGAGTTGGTGCGTCAACACCTGTACAACCCCGTAGTTCAGATGATCGTGACAGACGGATCCTATGGGGATACCCTGCGGCCGTCCGGAAAACCTGAGCCAACAAGGCGAATCTCGCTCAAGGGGCTCGGTGACGAAGAGCTGCTGGAGATTTCTGAACGCAACTCGTGGTTCGCTCCCCTGGAGCAGATGAAAACGCTCCAACGATATGAGGAGAGGCTCGGGCGTCCGCTGACCGATGCAGAGATAGAGATAGTTGTGCAGAGCTGGAGCGATCATTGCTATCACACTACTTGGAAGAGCCTCGGACTCATGAAGATGTTGATGGACGCCACAGAGTCAATAAACCATCCCATGATCGTCTCTGTTTTTGAGGACAACGCGGGAGCTATCGAGTTTTTTGATGGATACGCGATCACCATAAAGGGCGAAACGCACAACTTCCCCAGCTCCATTGCGACCTTTGGAGGAGTGACCACAAAACACGGAGGCGTTATTCGAGATACCATCGGGTTTGGCAAGGGAGCGTACCCGATAGGCGGGAGCACTATCATGGGTACTATGGATCCTAGGATTAGTGATTCGGAGGTTCCAAAGGGAGCGCTCAATCCGGGCCACATAGTGCGCGAGTCGGTTCGTGCCACTGCAGACTACTGCAACCCAATGGGTATCCCAATGATGTTCTCAGTGTACCGAGCGCATCCGGGCTACGCGAAATGCCTGGCATTAGGCCACTCGCTGGGCCTTGTTCCAATCGAGCACGCAAAAAAGGACGAACCGCAGCCTGGAGACAGATTTGTGCTGATAGGCGGGAGAACAGGTAGAGACGGCATACATGGCGCGACTGCAAGTTCTGTGCAGATGACAGGAGAGACCGCAGAAAAGGAGTCTGCAGCAGTGCAGATCGGGCACCCTATCGTCGAGCGCAAGTTCATGGAGGCAATCCCGGTGCTCAGAGACGCCGGGTGCATCAGGGCGATCACAGACCTGGGGGCTGGTGGAATCTCATGCGCGGCAGGGGAGATGGGTGAAACCACCGGGATCCTGCTTGACCTCGATGCCGTGCCGCTTAAGGATGAGAGCCTCAGTGCATGGGAGATCCTACTGTCCGAGTCACAAGAGCGCATGGCCATGGCTGTGCCACAGGATAAGCTAGATGAGGCGCTCGCCATACTGGAGCGTTTTGACGTTGAGGCGAGTGTCATAGGCACGTTTACCGGGGATAACAAGTACCGGGCAGAGTGGCGCGGGGAGACAGTAGTGGATATCGATATGAGTTTTCTTTGGGGAGAGTGCCCCATTGTCGCGGCAGAAGTCAGAAAGCCGCAGAAGGGACAGGTAGCCGATGACGCTCCGAAGACTCCGGGGCTTAGTTTGTCAGAGCTGCCCAATATGGCCAAGCAGGTCCTAAGCCACTACCATTGCTGTGATCAGTCACCTGCAGGATTTCAGTTTGATTCGACAGTGCAAGGCAGGACTGTGGTTGGGCCTTTCGCAGGGATAACCGGAAAGATGCCGACAAACGTGTTTGTCGCTGCTCCGCTTAGAGGAAAGCCCTATGGCGTAGTCAGCACCATCGCGTATAACCCGTTCTATGGCGACGTAGACCCTGCAGGCCTCGTGCAGTTGATGATGATAGAGGCGATTACGCGTGCAGTTGCTGTCGGCGCCGACCCCGAGTCAATCGCACTAAACGACAATTTCTACACACCGAGGTACTCGCCGGAGGTCGGTTGGCATCTCAAGCAGATGGTTGAAACCGCGGCCAGAGTGTCCAAGGAGTATGGGACGCCGTTCATCTCAGGAAAGGACTCTAGTTCAGGGACTTTTGTGACGACTGACGGCCAGTGCATCGATGTTCCTATGACGTTTGCTGTTGCCGCAGTCGGAAAGATGGAGGATGTCAGCAGGGTTGTGACCAAGGACATCAAGGCAGCGGGTGACAGGATAGTCCTTGTCGGAGGCATAGATCCACACAAGTTGGGAGGATCAGTCTATCTTGACTGCCTTGGCAAGAGGGGCGAGGAGCTCCATTGCTCCAGTGACCCTGATTTCACAAGGAGACAGCTGCAGATATGGCGCAGGCTTCACGAGCTGTACAGGAGGGAAGATCGCCCCATAAAGGCAGCAGCTGCTGTTGGTGAAGGCGGCATCTTCACTCGTCTCTTCGAGATGGCATACGGTGGCGGATTTGGAGTTGACGTATTGCTCAACGCTTCAGCAGGGCCTCTCGACGGGTTGCTCTTTGCAGAGTGCATAGGCTCTGTCTTGATTGAGGTGAGTGCACACGAAGACCTCCAGGCGCTACTTGGCGATCTGCCATTCATGGTCATCGGCGAGACTACGGCTGACCCAGTGATCCGCGTGTCGTTCCTTGACGAGTGTGCAGAATTGCCAATGGATGATCTGGTAGCTGCTTGGGAGAGTACATTCAAGGAGGTCGTGTTCTGATGAGGCCAAGGATTGCAGTCTTGTACGCACCCGGAACCAATTGCCATGAAGAGACTGTGTTCGCTATACAGCGCGCGGGAGGCGACGCTGAGGTCGCAGTGCTGCGCGAATTGGTGACTGGTGAAGACCGGCTGGATAACTACCAGGGCTTGGTGATACCCGGCGGGTTTTCGTTTGGCAATCACATAGCGGGAGGCCGGGTGCTTGGCGTTTACCTAGTATCCAGATTGCGTGAGCAACTTCAATCGTTCATCGAGTCCCGCAAACCTATCCTCGGGATTTGCAATGGTTTTCAGGTGTTGATGGAGTCCGGCGCTTTGCCAAGCGGTAGAGTTGGCAGCAGAGTTGCAGCCCTGACACTGAATGATTCTGCGAAGTTTGAGAGCCGTTGGGTGAGCTTGGTTGCAAAGGACACCGGGAGCTTCTGGACCGAGGGGTTGGCCGGAAGGACCTTGAGGATGCCCGTGGCCTATGCTGAGGGGAGGCTGTGCCACGAGTCAGACACCAGGGTGGATGCTGCCTTCCTGTATGCGGACAGCCGCGGGATGCCTACAGAGGGCTATCCGGAGAACCCTGCAGGATCATCCCGCGGTATAGCCGGAGTCGTCTCACCCGAAGGCAATGTACTTGGCATGATGCCTCATCCGGAGAGAGCGATCATGCCTGAGTGCGGTTCCTCAGACGGATTGGTTCTCTTTGAGAACATGGTTCGTTATTGTGCGCTGATGTAGTCCTGCATCTTCCAATCCGTCCGCCGCGGGAAGGCTTCGCGTTGCGTTGCAGCTCTGACAGTCATCTCGCGGAAACGCTTCTTAGACACCATGGGCTGATACATGAGGTTGTAGTATTCAGGAAGCATCCTGGCCATCGAGAACCTCTCTGTGGCCATCTGGATGCTTCTTGTCATCATGCTTTCCCATCGCGGCTTATCCAGGTAGTAGGTTGGAATGACTTCTTCTATGAGGACGTCATAGAGGTCTATGAGGTCGCATTCCGATTGCTTTTGCCCTTCGTACCCGCCGCCGAATTGCCATCCGGTGACCCCATGTACACACCCCTCCGGCCACCAACCGTCAAGGACGCTTAGGTTGAGCACACCGTTCATAGCTGCCTTCATCCCGGATGTGCCTGAGGCTTCGAGCGGCCGCTGGGGGTTGTTGAGCCACACATCGCATCCGGACACCATGTGTTTGGCAATCTCCATGTCGTAGTCCTGCAGGAACACGACACTGTTGCTAAACCTCTGAGACATTTCGTAGATCTGGGAGATGATCGACTTGGCGTGTTCGTCAGCAGGATGCGATTTCCCCGAGAACACCAGCTGAATAGTGCCGTTTTCCAGCAGCGGCTCTATTACGTCTCTGCGTTGGAATATCAGATTGCCTCGCTTGTAAGCTGTAACCCTCCGTGCAAAGCCAATCACTAGGCAGTCTTCTTTGAACGAGACACCTGTTCTCTGTCTGATAAAGTCGAGCAATTGGCGTTTAGCCTCTGTGTGTGCTGCCCACACATCGCCGCCTGTTTCGACTGCCTTGGCTATTGCTGGGTGCTGCCAGGTGCCGACATGCACTCCGTTTGTTATTCCGATTATGGGCGCTGAATCCCTGACATCCTGCCACATCAAGCTCGATGTGACTGCATGGAGTTTGGCTACGCCGTTAGCAATGTGAGCCATCCTGAGGCCTGCGACAGTCATGTTGAACGGATCGTCGCCTATACGCACCATGTCCCAGTAGTCAAGACCGTTGTAGGCACCCATATGCCTGAGAAGACCATGGTCGTGAACCTCGTTGCCTGCTGGGACAGGAGTGTGAGTCGTGAACACCACTTGCTTGCGCGTCTGCGCCAGCGCCTCATCAAATGAGTATCCTGCTCTGAGATAGCGGCGGACCAGCTCGATTCCGCCGAAGATCGTGTGCCCTTCGTTGAAGTGGTATATATCAACGTCGATTCCCAGAGCATCCAGCGCTTTTACTCCTCCGATCCCCAAGACCATCTCTGAAGCCACTCGGTCTTGCGAGCCCCCGCCGTACAACTGGCGCGTGATCCAGGCGTCCTCACCGGTTCCTGTGTTGGCGTCAAGCAGATAGAGCGGTGCGTTGCCGTAGTCGTCAGTGTACCATACCCTGCAGGACACATTGCGGCCTCGGATGAAGACATCCACCTCTACTCCGGTGTCTTTGACGAGGCTCCTGTCAAACTGATGTGGGACGTTGTACGGCCGGCCATCAGCACCGACGTATTGGTGAGTATAGCCATGTTCCCAGAGGATCCCTATCCCGACCATTGGGTAACCGTGCTTTCGTGCGCCCTTAAGTATGTCTCCGGCAAGGATGCCTAGTCCACCTGCGTAGATCGGTAATGCCGGGTCAATGCCAAATTCCATGCAGAAGTATGCCACTCTGGGCAGCAGGGAGTCTTGCTTCATTTATACCATCCTTTTGGAGAGTCCACAGATTGGGTGTGCTGCATGCTCTAGCTGAACTCAAGTAAACTAGAGCCGCACTAGTCAGAGACGCTGCTACGCTCCTGGCAACAGCGGGACGATATATCTCGCCAAAAAGTAGACTATGATTCCGACGATGATGACAATCGCGCCCCATTTTATAGCCGCGGTTCCCGCATCGGAGCCGTACTTTGTCTTGCTTCCCGAGTAATCGTTGTCTCTCATAGTCAGGTTCGCCTCCGACAGTGTTCTTGTTGTCAAAGGTAGCTTGCCCATCTGTATCTGCATGCAGTCATGTTTGACATTCGCCCATTCGGCAAACATATACAGACAGCGCATTGATTGCCGGAAATGAGCGTTCACAGGTCAGGCTGACTGAAGGCAGGCAACTAAGCACGATGTCTGTGTCTGCCAAAACAAGAGGATATGAGCGCTTGGTTATGGAATCTATAATGTTTAGTGGCCATTGCTGCCCTTGCATTTGTAAGCTATTATCATTTTTGGCGATGATGATTCGTCATGTGGAGGCGATTAGATGAACGTCCTAAAAGATCTGGCCATCAAGAACGACTCAAAAATGGTTCTGCTGGTGATGGATGGACTCGGCGGGTTGCCCCATGAGGACACCGGATTGACCGAGCTGGAGACTGCAAAGACTCCGAACCTCGACGCGTTGGCAGGGCAGTCTTCTTGCGGGCTGATGCATCCCATTATGCCCGGAGTGACTGCAGGGAGCGGGCCTGCGCACCTGGGCCTCTTTGGTTACGACCCGCTGGAACACAATATCGGCAGAGGCGTGCTTTCAGCGCTCGGCCTTAATCTGGACCTAGGCAAAGACGATGTTGCCTGCCGTATCAACTTCGCAACTATGCGCGACAACAAGATCGTGGACAGGCGGGCTGGCAGGATCCCGACTGAGGAGTGCGCTCGGCTGTGCAAGAAGTTGTCCACCATAGAGATAGAAGGCGTAGAGATCACCGTGGTGCCTGAGATGCAGCACCGCGCCGCTATAGTCTTCAGAGGGCAGGGGTTGTCCGGTAGGGTCACAGACAGCGATCCCCAAAAGGAGGGCTTGGCTCCGCTGAAGATGGAGGCATTGGATGAGGCGTCGGCAAAGATGGCTGAGATAGCCAACACCTTTGCTGATAGAGCTAAGGATGTGCTGGCAGATGAGCCTGTGGCAAACATGATTTTGATGCGTGGTTTTGACAAGGCGCCCGACATCGAGACAGTCGGCGACCTCTATAAGATTAAGGCCGCAGCAATAGCGACGTATCCTATGTACAGAGGGCTGGCGAAGCTGGTGGGCATGGAGGTCATACCTACAGGCAGCACTCTGGAGAGCGAGATAGAGACCCTGAGCGAAAACTTCGCTGACTACGATTACTTCTTTATCCACGTCAAGTACACTGACAGCTCCGGTGAGGACGGCGACTTTGACAGGAAGGTCAAAGTCATAGAAGAGGTCGATTTGGTGATTCCGTCTATACTCGAGCTCAATCCCGATGTGTTTGTAGTGACCGGCGACCATTCTACGCCTGCTGCGCTGAAGAGCCATAGCTGGCATCCGGTTCCTGTACTGCTCCACGCCAAGACGGCACGCCGGGATTCCTGGCTGTCCTCTTTTGGAGAAGGGCAGTGCGCTCAGGGTAGTCTGGGAACCTTCATGGCTCGAGACCTGATGGCACTCATGCTCGCCCACGCTCAGCGACTCGCGAAGTTTGGGGCCTAGAGATATAGGGCGCAGTTAGAACGCCGTCGGTGCGCTCAAGTCAGGAGACTCATAGAAAAGGGTAGAAAAACGCGAGCTTAGGGCCAAGACTGCAGCTGCTCACCTGCCTTGAGCTGCCTCGGCCTTGGTCCAGCTCGCGTCTGCAACGCTTATGTCAGTTGGCGGCGAACTGCGAGATCCGCTCTATCACTTTGGGCAGGCCCTCTACCAGTTCACGAACGATCTCGGCTGCAGGCTGGATCTGATGCACCAGGCCGGAAGACTGGCCCGCCATCACACTGCCCTCTGCTATGTCGCCATCGACCACTGCCTGCCTGAGCCTTCCGACACCGAGCTGCTCGATTTCTTCGGGCTTGGCTCCGTTGGTTTCCATGGTTGTTATCTGCCTTGTCAGGCGGTTGCGCAAGCACCTGACTGGGTGACCGAACGTCCGGCCCGTGACGACGGTGTCTCTGTCACCGGCCTTGACAACGGCTTCTTTGTAGTTCTCGTGAGCAACGCACTCCGCTGCGCAGATGAACCTGGTTCCTATCTGGACTCCCTCAGCCCCCAGGGCAAACGCAGCGGCTACTCCTCTCGCATCCGCAATACCGCCGGCTGCAATGACGGGGATATCGACTGCGTCTACGACCTGAGGAACTAGAGCCAAAGTCGTAGTCTCACCTATATGCCCTCCTGCTTCATGGCCTTCTGCAATGAGGGCGTCAACCCCCAGCCGCTCAAGCCTGCGAGCGAGTGCGACACTTGGGACTACCGGAATCACCTTTGTCCCGACTTGTTTGAGTGCATCAAGATACTTGCCGGGATTGCCCGCACCTGTGGTCACAACAGGCACTCTGGAGTCAATCACAACTTCGATCACGTCATCTATGTAGGGTGATAGGAGCATCAAATTGACTCCGAATGTGCGACTGGTCAGTTTCCTGGCCTTTTCGATCTCCGCCCTGAGGAGGTCAGCAGGCATGTTGCCTGCACCGATTATTCCAAGCCCTCCGGCTTCGCTGACAGCAGCAGCTAGCTCAGCTGTTGCCACCCACGCCATTCCTCCCTGCAGGATCGGATAGTCTATGTTGAGCAGCTCGCAAATCCTAGTCTTCATCAGGATAGACCTCCTAGAAAGCTAGTACATTCAAATATACCAGAACCCCGATTGGTGTTCCAGATTACTGAACTTCTCTCAGCTCGCTCTGGGAGAGGTGGCTCTCCGTCGTCCTGGCTCTGTTCTCTGTAAAGAGACGTCTCTCTCGTCATCTATGACTTTGGGCCGTCTCAACAGCCGCTTTGGAGGTCTTGGATTGTCTTTAATTCCTCAGTCCCGGGATATAAAGGCGAGGGTTCTCCAATATGAATGTAGTGGTCAGATCAACGCCCGCCGGCCGTTTCGCCGTTGGCAGGTTTGGCCGGCATTTGGGGGAGTGTCTCATGGTAAGGGTTAGGGTTATCCGACGTCAGACAGTTTATCTCTCAGTTGCAGTAACTCTGGTGCTCTTGGGGATACTCATCGCTTGGGCGGTAATGAGCCGTTCGGACGTAGAGGCGTACTTCCCGTTGTCTCCGGGTAGCTGGTGGGTCTATCATTCTGAAGACAGCGACCAGGCCTCGTATAGACAAGACGTGTTGTACAGCAGAGGGGGGCGAGCTCAGATCAGAGTTGACAACCGCGCGGCTGTACAGATGAAGGTGTATTTGGTTGACCGCAGTGCGGTGACTCTGATGCACACCGCTGTCGTCAGGGATGAGAAAACTGAGAGCTACCTCGACCGCCCGCCAAATACCAACAGAGTGTTGCTCAAGGCACCATTGAGGGTTGGGGCCAAGTGGGTCAGCGACGGGTGGCTGCACGAAGTCGTGTCAGTCACGGATCGGGTTGAGACACCTGCAGGGATCTTTGTGGATTGTCTGAGAATTCGGGCGACATCACCGGACGGAGCAATAGTTGTACAGCGGTACCACAAGAAGGGGATAGGGATTGTCCGAACAGAATACACCACAAAAGACCGGACTATAGTGACGAATCTCGTTGACTTCAGAGTCAGGTAACTACACGGCCCGCCCTGTAGGCTCTTATGTACTCTGCAACCCCGTTGACCGGATCTGTCAACGCTTTTGCCGCATAAAGCGTGCTCATGAGCAGCTCGTCTGTCGGATCCAGAATCACCGCATCGAGCCCATAAGCCACTGCCAGAGGTAGAAACGCGCGGTTTAGGGCTCTTCTAGTCGGCATGCCGAAAGAGATGTTGCTCAAGCCGCAGATCGTCTTGGCGTCCTGTGTAAGTGACTTGACGGCCTGGAGCGACTTAAGAAACAGCCCGCTTGAGGCAGGCTCGGTTGCCACAGATCGGACCAGGGGGTCAAGGTATAGGTCGCCTACAGGAAATCCGTGTGCCTGAGCTGCTTCGATCAGCTGCCCGGCATATTCGATAGTCTCCTTTGGACTCTGCGGGAGCGAGCGTTCGGCCATGCACAGGCCAACGACCTTAGCCTGTCTATCTTTGGCAGCCTGAAGCACGTCAGCTAGCAACTGCGACCCAGCAGTTATAGAGTTCACCAGCAGCTTTCCCTCACAGCGAGCAAGGACGCGAAGAAGCGTCTCCGGATTGGGGCTGTCCAAAGAGATTTTGGCCTCTAGGTTTTCTCGAATCAGCGACACAACCCAAGTGAGGGTGGCCTCTTCGCCATCCCCAAGGGCACTGCAATTCAAATCGATGTAGTCAGCGCCGCAGTCTAGCTGCATCTTGGCAAGCTCGAGGAGTGTAGCCTCATCTCGCATCTCTAGTGCTCTACGAACGGGCTCCCTGGAGCTGTTGATCAGCTCTCCGACTATGACCAAGCTATTCCCTCCCGAAGGAGTATTTTGGCTTGTTCTCATTGTAGCAGGATCGAGGCGCCTACACAACGGGTAGCCGTAGACTGCCTGTTTTGTTTGTGCTGCACATACGATACAATGGGACAGGGAGGGCGAGAGAGTGCAGCTAGACGTGAGCGTTGTCATACCAACCTATAACAGGGCGAGTATTCTGAAACACTGTTTGCAGTCATTTGCAAACCAGACCTATCCCAAAGATAGGTTTGAGCTGGTAGTAGTCGATGATTGCTCAAGCGATAACACAGTCGAGGTAGTCGATAAATTCAGAGATTCATCCGGGATTCGCACAGTGTACATCCGCAACGACAGGCGAATGGACATCACCTACACGCGGAACAGGGGAATCTGGGCTGCCTCAGGACGCGTGATTATACAGACTGATTCGGACTTCATTGTGACTCCTGAGTTCATCGAAGGGCACATGGAGGCACACAGAGAGCCAAACGTCATGTGTACAGGCCCGGTCATCCACATAACCAGTCTTGATCAGCTGTTCGTTAAGAAGCCGACTATCAGGGACATGTGCAAACACCCTCTTCCTGGGTGCAACGGCTCTGTAGAGAGGCAGGTACTTGTGGATTCCGGCGGATATGACGAAGACTTGTGCGAGTACGGGTGGGAGGACTTGGAGCTGGCCACCCGGTTGAGGGCTAAGGGGATCAAATCGGTGAGATCCGATAAGGCAGCAGGATATCACCTTGATCGGGTGTTCAAGATCGAGGATCTTCCGAGTATTGTGGCAAGAGAGGAAGCGAGAGCTCGCATGGCTGTGGTCTACGAGCAGAAGTGGCCTACCTTTGGGGTCAGGATGTCAACGTGGCTCAGTCCTGTCTTTTTTGCGCTGGATCGTATCTTGTTTGCTTTTGACTGGATTCATTCGCCCGCTGTCGTGCGCCTGATGGAGAGATGGATCAAGTCTGGCAAGAGAAACCGCGCAGAGGTCCTGGCTCAGCTCTACGCAAACCACGCCTATGTCAAAGGGCTCAGAAAGGCGCTTCGCCGCAGGAGCCGTGATAGCGGCTCAGAGGTTCGCAAGTAGGAAGTCGCGCAGACAGCATGGAGACGCCATGGAAACACCATGGAGCCACCATGGGCAGGCGCTGTGTTAGCGCAATGCCGGCGCTGGCTGCGGAGAGGTCTATGCCTGCGTCTGCGACAGGAGAGCGAAATCGCCGAGTGCTCTCGACAGGCTGCGTATTTGTGGGTAGACCTTCTTGTACACCTCGTTGAACAGGCGATCGTATATCTGCCTGTTGGCTGGGTCCGCATGAAACAGCTCTCCCTCTCTGAACATAGCTGTTGAGGCTTGCTCCAGCGATTCATAATACCCTGCACCACAGGCTGCAAGCATCGCTGCGCCCAAAGCAGTGTTTTCTTGTGTAGCAGATATGACAACATCTCTGTCTAGTACATCACTGATGATCGAGCACCACAGCCGGCTTGTTGCACCGCCCCCGCCTGCGTGGATTACATCAGGCCGCTTTGATACGCGTTGAGCCAGCCCGGATTCGACCAGTCTCATTTCAAATGCTATTCCCTCTAGGATCGATCTAAAGAAGTGAGCTCGGGTATGGTAGTCCGACCATCCAAGTGTGATGCCCCTTGCTCTCGGGTCTCTGTACGGCATCATCGCCCCGCGCCAGTAAGGCACGGTCATTAACCCATCGCACCCTGGCCGCACCTGCTTTGCTTCTGATTCGAGCAGTTGCTCAGGAGACACGGCCGCCAGACGGCCCACTTCGACCTCTTGACCTGCAAAAGCGTTCACAAACCACGATACAGTCTGGCTTCCTGACCGCAGCACGGATTCGCACAGGAACGTGCCTGGCAGGCACCCTGCCATCGTTCGGAAATACGGGCTTATCAGGTAGGAGGTGGAGTGCACGCCAAAGGTGACTGCAGTGCCGAGATTGGCTGCAAGAGTCGTCGCATCGAGTGAACGACATCCGATCGCAAACACCTGGCCGTCACCTCCTCCTGCGATTACGGGAGTCCCTGCCTTAAGCCCAGTCTCCTGCGCGGCCTCTTGGGATACGGCTCCTATCTCGCATCCGGATTCAGCGATCTCTGGCACCTGGTCCTCTGAAAGATCCAGCAATCCTAGAATCTCGCTGCTCCAAGTCCTCCTTTCAAGGTCCATGCATGCGAGAGAATCGGCGCCTGCTACAGGGCTGACGAGCTCGCCTGTGAGTCTGTAGTGCAGATACGCACCCACGTCAGCGAGCTTCCATGTGTCCTTGAGCAGGCCGGGCTCGTTGTCCAGGATCCATAGGAGTTTCACTGATGACGGAGTGGTATCCAGCTGCTTGCCAGTGATCTGATGAAATCTCTCGCTTCCAAGTAAGTTTTCGAGCTTCAGAGCTTCACTGATAGCGCGCTGATCGAGCCAGAGGATCGCAGGCCGCAACGGGTTGGCCTTAGCATCAAGAAGCACAAACGTCTCTCTCTGATAGGCGATTGAGAGTGCAGCTATTCTTGAGGCATCGACCTCACGTGCAAGTTGCCTCAGGCAAGCGCACAGTCCGGCCCACCATTGCTCGGGCTGCTGTTCCGCCCACCCGGGCCTGTCGACGCGCATGTTTTGGCGAGCCTTGGTCTCTGCAACCAAGCGCCCGGACAGGTCAAAGGCCATTGCCCTGATCGATTGAGTGCCGGCGTCTACGCCTATGACCACATCGTCGGTTGTACCAGCCATTGCACCCGCCTCCCGGTGACTGAACGCATAGATAATAGACTCCGCCAAGTCCTGCTATGCACATATTCTTCAGCAGCGCATACGAGTACTCCTGTCGGGCTGATGCCGGCGCTGCAATGCTTCTTTGTGAGCGGCCTAGAGTCTTGTCGTTGTGCGGGTACTACTCCTGTGCTACAATTGTGAAAACGACCGAGGAGGATGAGTTGGTGGGGATTCTGAGCTTGTTCGTAACAGCCTTTCTCATAGGCTTGACTGGTGCAATGATCCCTGGGCCCATGACGAGCGTAGCTGTGCATCACGGTGTCGGGCTGGGGTGGATAGCAGGCCCGGCTATGGTATCCGGCCATGCTTTGCTGGAGGCCGTGATGGTGATCGCGATCGCGTTCGGTGCTGCGCGATTTCTGACCGAGCCGATGTTTACAGGCTTGATCGGGATTGTTGGCGGTTTGGTCCTCATTTATATGGGAGTCGGGATTGTCAGGTCTGCAGGCAATGTGCAGATGACAGAACCTGACCAGACTGCTCAGGGCGAGCGCAACGGAAAACCCACGTCCGCTCTTGCAGCAGCTGTCGCTGCAGGAGTGACGACTAGTGTGAGCAATCCGTCATGGCCGATCTGGTGGGGGACAGTAGGAGCAGGGCACGTGACACTTGCTCTGAGCGCTTTTGGGGCGGCGGGAGTAGCCGCTTTCTACGCTGGACACATACTGTCTGATTTGGCATGGTATACGGCGATCACCACAGCCGTGGCTACAGGCGGAAAGCGACTCTCCTCCCGGGTAATGGGCACAGTTTTGAGAATCCTCGGAGTTTTCATGATCGTTATAGCTTGCCACTTCATATGGTCAGGCATTCAGATGATCAGGTAATGCACGCTTGCCTCAGAGTGAGCCGGAGACAGAGGCTGAGTCTCAGCCTCTATCCGTCAAGGTCGGTTCGAGGAATCTTGAGCCTCATGCACCAGCCAGTCAAACAGCTTTTGGAAGATAGGGAAGGGCTGTGACGATTCCTCTGGGTGGAATTGGACAGCTAGGATTTTTAGCCCACTGGCAGACTCGATCCCCTCTACCACACCGTCAGCCGCGCGGCAGTTGATGCGAAGCCCGCGCCCCACGTTTGCGATGCTCTGGTGGTGCCAGCTGTTTGTTGCGAGTTTGGTTGTGCGAAGGACTCGTGCAAGGAGCGAGTCCTCATCAATGAACACAGTGTGGCACAGCACCGAATCACTCGCATTTGTCCAGTGCTGCACAGGTTCTTCTATCTGTGAAGGGATGTCCTGTATCAGCGTTCCGCCAAACGCTACGTTGATCACCTGCAGTCCTCTGCAGATTCCAAGTATTGGTATTCCCCGCTCAAGTGACAGCTTGAGGACCTCAAACTCCATCTCGTCGCGCACCGGGTCCTGGTACCTGCTGGAGGGATGCGGTTCTTCTCCGTAGCGGTGAGACACTATATCCCCGCCTCCGGTGAGAAGCAGGCCGTCAATTGCTTGCACAAACGCAGGGTACACACTGCGATCACCGACCCGCGGCAGCAGCACCGGCGCTCCGCCTGACCGGGTTACGGACTCCACGTAATCAATGTCACACCCGACAATACTTTCTTGGATCCTGTTGGGTCCGGTATAGAGGTTGCGTTTCCCAGTGGTCAGTCCGATTATGGGCCGTCTCATAAGCGACCTCCTCGTGTCTTACTGTCGTGGAGTATTAGGGTTATGCATCAACACAAGGCTGTATGCATCGCGACAGCAGGGCACCCCTCGGCGTGATATCAACCTGTATTAGCCCTCTTTCAACGAAGTCCTCTATCATCTGATCTACCACTGGCGCCGGATAGTACATGACGTCTCTCAGGTCGTAGAAGTGGATTCCTTCACCCACAAACGAGAGATGTATGCGACGGATCTCGTCCTCAGTCGGCGCAGCTACGGGCTCCAGTGAAGCGGCAGACTCGACGTAGTTGTCAAAGGCTTCGAGGTCCCGCACGAGCTTGGAGTGCACCGATGCTAGGCAATAGGGGTCAGGGTATCGCTTTGCCAGATCAAGGACTAAGTCCGCCTGACACACACGCTTTTGCATCATTGTTGACAGGAGGGCCAGGTCGCGGCGATCTGTGCCCAAGGCCTTCAAGCCGGGCTTCGCCTGATCAAGCATCTCGTCGATGATTTCGACTACAGGCCTTCCCTTGCCATCCCATATAAACGATGCTTGCAAACCGTATTTCGCAGCCATCCATCTGTTAGTAAGGTATTCCTTGTACTCGGCTTCGGTGACCTTGCATTCAGTCACGTCCTCTCCGACGGTGTGAACAAAGGCTGCAGTGAAGACTGCGAGTTCAGCGAGCAACCTCCGGGAGGAGGCGCAATCTGTGATCCTCACCTCGAATGTCGGAGCGCTGTAGACCTTTGGCGCAGCGTCACTGCCCCAGGACCACTGAGCAAGCCTCGGATCTCTGATCGAGGGCGGACACGAGCAGTTATGGGCGTTGTGCAGTATGCGGTAACTCTTGAACCCATCGGCGTGTCCGCTAGCAAAGGGCGAGTTTGCTGATATAGCACCAAACACGGGTACATATCGCAGCAGCCTTGATTCGAGGTAAGTGCCTCGGATTTCGTCGTGTATTGTCCCAACATGGATGTGGGACGAGTTGTACATCCACTCTATCGGATGCGAACCTGCCGGATACAGCTCCAGGCCGAACTCGCGCAAGACCTGAGTTGCTCGATCAGTCACAGCTTTGATGCGCTCAAGAAACTGATCAAAGCTGGTGTTGATTCCGAGTGCAAACTCCAGAGTGTCCACGTCTATCTGAATTGGGAGGTCGAGTTCAGACCTGAGAACTCCTGCAAAGGCCTGGAGCTTGCTGGAGTCTTGGCATCGCTTGGCCCATCCTCCAGTCTAATCTAAGACTAAGGCCCTAGGCAGGAGCGAGTTTACTTCCAAACGGATATTCCCCCTTCCTCGAGTGCGTGAGTCCGGTTGGACGTCGGGTCCGAGGCCTAGTGACTGATTTGAGATATGGAGGAAGGCCAAGGAGTATGCAGAAACTATACAAAAGATCCTGAGATTGGCAAGGATCACCCTTGCAGATGGAGGCGATGAAATGTGAGGTTTGGCCGCTTTGATGACGAACGCAGGGAGTACGTCATCACCACACCGACCACGCCCTACCCTTGGATCAACTACCTGGGCTGTGAAGACTTCTTCTCGCTTATATCCAACACTGCCGGAGGGTATTGCTTTTACAAGGACGCCAGGCTCAGGCGAATCACCAGGTATAGGTACAACAACGTTCCGCTCGACTGCGGCGGCCGCTACTTCTACATCCGCGACGGGGAGACGTTTTGGACGCCGGGCTTCATGCCGGTCCGGAGAGAACTGGACTACTACGAGTGCAGGCATGGCCTCGGTTACACCTCCATCACCGGAGAAAGAGCGGGTATACGGGCTACGCAGACTACCTTTGTTCCTCTCGGGTTCAACTGCGAGCTGACACGGCTGAGCCTCACAAACACCGGAGACCGCGGCAGAAGCATTACCGTCTTTTCGTTTGTCGAGTTCTGCCTGTGGAATGCCCTCGATGATATGACCAACTTCCAAAGAAACCTAAACATCGGCGAAGTAGAGGTTGAGGGGTCTGCGATTTATCACAAGACCGAGTACAGAGAGCGCCGCAATCACTTTGCATTCTACGGAGTAAACACAGCAATAGCGGGATTCGACACAGATCGAGAGTCCTTTGTCGGCCTGTACTCGGGTCTCGAAGCTCCCGAGGCTGTAGTTGACGGCTGGTCGCGTGACTCTATAGCAAGTGGGTGGGCGCCGATTGCATCCCACTGCCTGCATGTCGACCTAAAGCCGGGTGAGCGCAAGGACTACATCTTCGTCCTAGGGTATGTGGAGAATCCAGACGACGAGAGATGGGAGCGCCCGGGGAAAATCAACAAGTCGGCTGCATACGAGATGCTAGATAGGTTTTCAAGCACAGAGGCCTTCGAGTCTGCGATGTCCGAGCTACGCGACTACTGGAGCAACCTGCTCTCAACTTACACACTACGTTCACCAGACGAGCGGCTTGACCGGATGGTCAATATCTGGAATCAGTATCAGTGCATGGTGACGTTCAACCTGTCACGCAGCGCATCTTACTTCGAGTCCGGTATCGGACGGGGTATCGGGTTTCGCGACTCCAACCAAGACATCCTCGGATTTGTTCATCTGGCCCCAGAGAAGGCCCGGCAGCGCATTCTCGATCTGGCGTCTACGCAGTTTGAAGACGGCGGAGCTTACCACCAATATCAGCCGTTGACCAAGAAGGGCAACCATGACATTGGCGGTGGTTTCAACGACGATCCCTTGTGGCTGATTTTCAGCACAGCAGCGTACATCAAAGAGACTGGCGACGAGGATATCCTTGATGAAATGGTGCCATTTGACCACGATGAGTCAAAAGCGGCACCCCTCTTTGAACACCTGAGGCGCAGCTTCTATCATGTAGTCAACAACAAAGGCCCGCACGGCCTTCCGCTAATAGGGCGGGCAGACTGGAATGACTGTTTGAACCTCAATTGTTTCTCGACCACGCCTGATGAGTCCTTTCAGACCTATGGGGATCCGGATGGGCGAGTGGCAGAGTCTGTGTTTATAGCGGGCATGTTTGTGCTCATCGGTCGAGAATACGTGGAGCTCTGCAGAAGGAGAGGGCTGCTGGCAGAGGCAGATGCTGCAGAAGCAGAGATCAAGGCGATGTGCGAAGCCATTAACAAGTACGGACGAGATGAGCGTTGGTTTCTCAGGGCGTACGATGCGTTTGGCAATCCGGTCGGTAGCACCAAGTGCAAGGAGGGCAAGATCTTTATCGAGCCTCAGGGATTCTGCGTTATGGCAGGGATAGGGTTGGATGATGGATTTGCAGTCAAAGCCCTCGACTCAGTGCAGGAGTTTCTGGACACAGAATACGGAATCATGCTAGTGTGGCCTCCATACACTGAGTATGACCTGAAGCTTGGCGAGATCACGTCCTATCCTCCGGGGTACAAAGAAAACGGAAGCATATTTTGTCACAACAACCCTTGGATTGCGATTGCCGAGACTGTAATAGGCAGGGGAGATAGAGCGTTCGAGGTGTACGCAAAGACTGCGCCTGCGTACCTCGAAGATGTGAGCGAGATTCACAGAATGGAGCCATATGTATACTCACAGACGATAGCAGGCAGGGACGCGCCTAGGTTTGGCGAGGCCAAAAACTCATGGCTCACCGGCACTGCCGCATGGAACTTCGTTGCTATATCGCAGTGGATACTCGGCATTCGGCCTGAATACGATGGGTTGAGAGTAGATCCTTGTATCCCGTCATGGCTCGAAGGCTTCACTGTAGAACGCAGATTCCGTGGAGCAACCTACAGGATCGCGGTGTCAAATCCGCGGCGTGTGTGCAAAGGCGTGAGCCGAGTGGTCATCGACGGACAGGAGGCTTCGAGCAACCTCTTGCCTGTGTTTGGCGACGGAACGGTCCATGAGATAGAGGTGACGATTGGGTAGAGGTGTATCTTTGTTGACGCAACCGGCTAGACCTCAGCCGTAAAGTCGACTTTCACGCATATTTCTAAGGTCTAAACGCGCCTGGCTTTGCCTAACCGGGCGCGTTTATTATCAGTGCACGGAAATCAGTTGTTGACATATGTTCACTATCGCCATATAATGATAATGAACATATGACCATTACATGGTCGTTTGCTAGCAGATTTTGAGGAGGTGCGATTGATGCCTAGAGGAGACGGAACAGGTCCTGCCGGTTTCGGGCCGCTTACAGGTAGAGGAGCAGGCTACTGCGCTGGCTATCCTGTCCCCGGGTACGCAAATCCTTACCCGCGAGGCGGAAGAGGGTTTGCTCAAGGGTGGAAAAGAGGATTGGGCAGAGGTTGGGGCAGAGGATTTGGTAGAGGAATGGCTTGGCGATGGGGTTTTGCGCCTCCGGCTCACTGGGCGCCTCACTACGGCCCCTTTCCAGGGCAGGCAGGAGATCCTAGATTGAGTCCTGAGGCTGAGATCCGAGCTTTGAAGGAAGAGTCAAAGATACTGAAGGAAGAGTTAGCTGAGATAGAGGACCGCCTCAAAGAGCTTGAGGCCGGCGAAAGCGAAGACGATTAAGACGCGAGGGGCGTACCTCATGGACGCCCCTGATTAGTTCGAGGTGAGAGGCGCCGCAATGATAATATCTATCGCTAGCGGAAAAGGCGGAACAGGCAAGACTACCATAGCTACAAACTTGGCACAAGTCATCTCGACTGAGATGGATACATGGTTTCTTGATTGCGATGTTGAGGCTCCAAATGCCCATCTCTTTTTGACACCTCAGATCGACAAGACTCAAGATGTGTCTCTTCTCATACCTGAGGTGGATGATTCCAAGTGTGACGGCTGCGGTGTTTGTGACGAGGTATGCGCCTTCAACGCAATCGTCGTGCTAGGAGATAAAGCCATGGTGTTTCCGGAGATCTGTCACAGTTGTGGCGGATGCAGCCGGTGTTGCCCAAAAAAGGCGATTTCGGAGACTCCTGTTCGAATCGGGCAGGTAGAGGCAGGCCGGGCCGGAGACATCAGGTTTTTCAGGGGTGTATCGGACGTCGGAGTAGCCGTGGTCACCCCTGTAGTTAAGGCCGTGAAAAACAAGGCCCGGCTTGCAGACGAAAACACGGCTGTGCTGATTGATGCTCCTCCTGGCACCGGATGTCCGGTGGTGGCAGCAGTCAGCGGTTCGGACTACTGTGTTCTTGTGACTGAGCCTACACCTTTTGGCTTGAATGACCTCAAGCTGGCTGTGCAACTCGTCAGACACATGGGAATAGACTGCGGCGTAGTGATCAACAGATGCGGATTGACAGGCAGTGAGTCAGATGTCGACGCATACTGCGAGTCAGAGGGCATACCCATTTTGGCACGAATACCGTTTGACAGGCGATATGCAGGCTGTTACGCGCGCGGCGGTATCTGGGTCAATGAGTTCCCTGAGTTGCACAATGCATTCAACGCGCTCTGGGCATCTATAACTGCAGAGCTGGCTGCAGGGGGGAGTGCACAGTGAAGGAGCTTCTAGTTGTCAGTGGGAAAGGCGGAACAGGCAAGACGACGATTGCAGCCGCGCTCGCAGTCCTAACCCAAGATAAGGTCATAGCTGATTGCGACGTAGATGCAGCTGACCTGTGGCTGGTCTTGCATCCGGCATCGATCCGAAAAGATGCCTTCCGGGGGCTGGACAAAGCGATTGTTGACCGCAACAAGTGCACAGGGTGCGGGCTCTGCTTCGAGGTGTGTAGGTTTGATGCTGTCGGCTTCGAAGATCGGATCGCGGTCATCAACAAGGACTTATGCGAAGGATGCGGTGTATGCTTTCGCTGTTGCCCGCAGAAGGCGATAGAGATGAAAGAGAATATCGCCGGACATGTTATGGAGTCTCAGACTAAATACGGGTACATGGTTCACGCACAGCTCGGAGTGGGTGAGGAGAACTCGGGCAGGCTCGTAGCGGAGGTTCGAAAGCGCGCGCGTGAGGCTGCTGAGCGCTTGGATGCGAGATGTGTCATAATCGATGGGCCTCCCGGAATAGGATGTCCAGTCATCTCTGCTGTCACAGGCGTAGATATGGCTTTAGTAGTTACTGAGCCGACAGTTGCCGGCAGACACGATCTGGAGCGAATCCTGGACCTGCTCTCGCACTTCAAAGTGCCTGCAGTTGTGTGTGTGAACAAGAGCGATCTAGATGAGGGGAGATCCCTTGAGATAGCCCAGTACTGCGCATCAAGATGCGTAGAAGTAGTCGGAGAAATACCCTTTGATGAGGATGTGCCCCGTACCTTGGCACAGGGGCAGGCACTGGGGACAGGACAAGCCGCACGAGAAATGCGGCGTGTCGCTGATCGGGTGCACTCGCTCATGGCGATATGAGGGGACAGGAAGCCTCTCATACGGCTGTGCTATGTCCTCAGTGATCGCATACATTGTCGCCTGTCGCCAGCCTGCCCTGAACATAGTCAAGGGCGATCTGCTCTGGGTCGCCTGCATCTGCGCCCACTACAACCTCTATTCCTTGCTCCTCAAAGAGGGCCTGAGCTCGTGAGCCCATACCGCCTGCTATGACTGTGTCAGCTCCGAGTTCCTTGACCCAACGAGGGTAGACTCCCGGTGCATGCTCCGGCGGAGTCAGAGTTTGATTCGATGTTACCTTCATTGCCTCTATGTCTATGTCCAATACGGTAAACGCCTCGCAGTGGCCGAAATGTGCACACAGCTTTCCTTGGTAGGTCGGAATCGCTATTCTCTTGGTTGGTGATCCGTTCATGACATCATTCCTCTTTCCCAATGCTCCAATCCTGCTGGTAGATCTCATCAACTCAACAGCAGGCTGCATTGCCTCCTCAAACAGTTTGGCCGTTGCCGCCTTGGAGTAGTGATAGACATACGGGTGGCCCGAGTCGCCTGATTCTACGACTTGAGGATCCAGTGGGATCTTTCCTAGAAATGGGACGTTCATCTCTGCGGCCATGCGTTCCGCTCCACCGGAGCCAAACACATGAACTATGTTTCCGCAGTGCGGACAGACAAAGCCGCTCATGTTCTCGATTATGCCTAGTATTGGCAGATCCAGACGTCTACAGAAGCTGACTGACTTGCGGACATCAGCTAGTGCTACATCCTGAGGAGTAGACACAATAATCGCATGCTGGTGCTCGCCAATCAGCTGGATCACTGACAGAGGCTCGTCGCCAGTGCCAGGTGGGCAATCCACTACTAGGCAATCCAGGTGGCCCCAATCAACGTTTTCTACGAACTGCTTGACCGCGTTCATCTTCAGCGGGCCCCGCCAGATTATCGGATCGTCTTCGCAATCGAATAGAAGCCCGATAGACACTACCTTGAGGTTGTCACCGATCTGAGCTGGAAGTATCTTGCCGTTGCTCGTTCGAAGCCTCTGGCCCTGCAGTCCTAGGAGCTTAGGCAAGCTTGGTCCGTGAAGATCTACATCCATGACACCCACTTTGTAGCCCTTGAGGGCAAGTAGAACTGCAGCGTTTGCTGCCACAGTGCTCTTGCCGACTCCGCCCTTGCCTGAGAGAACCACCAGCTTGATTGCTACGGCGTCTTTTCCGTTGGCTGTGTCATCAGTACTCTGCACTTCGGTCTGCCTCCCAAGTGTCGGTTGCTGTGGTCGAACATCAAATCTGTTGATTCGTCCGGCCGAGACATATGTGCCTACCAGTGTCCCTCGACGTCAGCACTGGAACTCTCAGCTAGCTCTCCCTGCTGCAAGCGCTCTAGGGCCTCGCTAGCAGCTAGGCCTTCTGCAAGATAGACTTTGATACCTTGTGATGCCAGTGCCCTGTAAGCGCGTGGACCAACATGGGCAGCTATGACCGCCTCGGCTCCCGCCTCTGCGATTCTCTTGGCTGTTTGAACTCCGGCACCCTGCGCAGCGCCCATGTTAATCTGATTTGCTATAGCCTGTGTCTTCCCGGTATCTGTGTCGTGAACCAGGATGTATTCTGCTCTGCCAAATCTAGGGTTGACCTCTGAATCAAGAGTCGTCCCGGTGGTTGTGATAGCGACTCTCATATATCGCACCTCCGTTGCGGCTTAGACAGCATCACTGAGGGCGTCGGTGGCAAGGTTTCTCAGTCTGCCGCTGTGCCCATTATATGCTTATTTTGAACATATGTCAATAACCTGGCGCTTGCATTGAAAGCTGCCTGTGACAGTGCTATCCCGTGACCGGAACAAGAAGCGCAGTTGTCGAGGTAGTGACGTCGACTTATAGGGCTCTAGGCATGACGTCTTGGAATACCTAAGACCCGTTCAAGACGGCCAATGCCCCGTCGACGCTTAGGTTGCGAAATCGACGGGGCACTTGTCGGTGAGCAGTGTCGTAGATAACTGATTTAGGCAGCAGGCACTAGAAAACTGTCCTCAGCTGTAGGGTGACTTGAGTAGGCAGTCCTGAGAACTCGCCGTTAGTGCCTACGAACGCAGCGACGCCGATCTTGAGGCTTGTCGCCTGTGTCAGTGAATGTGTGTAAGTAGGCACTAGAGCTGCAGTCTTGTCTCTCAGATTGACCAGACTGATGAGCTCCAACGAGTTTTTCATATCAAAGCTGTACGACAGGTGATTGCTCAGGTAATGCCCAGGTTTCGTTTCTGCTGTAGGATCGGTCTTGTACGGCATAGTGAGCGAACCGTTTCCCCAATAGATATACTGCGCTTGTGCGTAGATCCCGTTGTCAAAGGTATGGTCAGCTCCGATGACTGCCTGAATGTAGGGCTCGTTCGGAGACAGCGCCATCTTTGACAGTTCTAGTGGACTGGATGGCTCTAAGTCTAGTTTTTCGGGAACCACGTAAGCGCCTTCTGCCCACACCCCGAAGTCGCCGAGAACACCTGCAACCGCTAGACCAACCACGTCAACGCGGCGGTACTTGCCTTCCAGCTCCGCTTTAGGCTGCATAGTCGTCGGATCAATAGAGAGCTTGGCGACGAGAGCCGGGATGTCTTCCCATCCATGGAAGTAGCTTGCCTGTAGATCGTATCCTGACAGGTATGTACCAAATTTGACTGCCCATTCCATGCTGGATAGATCATTCGCAGGCAGGGGAATCGTCAGGCCTTTGATAACATCTATCATCTCGTTGTCAGCCAAGGAGCCGAGATCGGACAACTGAAGTGGAACGAATGCTGGGACCACCACACCGGTCACATCGAAGTTGTCGCCGTAGTAGGTAGCCTGTGCAGCTAGAATCGGCTTGCCTTTGATCTGGCTGTCTGTCAGGGAGAACCCGATAGGGTTGATATTGCTGGTCGGGTTGATCCCGTCAGCAGTCCCCCAGCTAATGGCCTGCTTGCCCACAGTTATATCGATGTCCTTGAGGTAGGCCGAGGCAAATGCTTCATCTAGGTCGATCTCATGAGTTTCGTCTAGGGCGTTGTACTTCCCCTTGAGCGAAAGATACACCTTGCCGTCCATGCCAAATCCGCGCTCGAGATAGATGCTATAGTCGGTAATTGCTGCAGAGATCTCCTCGTTGTCAAAGTCATAGCCAAGAGACTGAGTCAATTCACCGCCTATGACTGCGCCCGCAGCCAGGGCAGTGAGTGAGCTACTGAATAACAAGAGTGAGGCAATGATGCAGATGACCAGTGATCGCCTCATGATTCACACCTACCTTTCTTTGAACTGCTTACTGCCTGAGATATCGCATGGTGAAGTAGCTGTCGTCGACTTCTTCATAGGTCTCACGTATGATGACTATGGTCTTGGTGCCTTCCAACTCGTTGGACATGGTGATGTTGTAGGGCGAGTACCTACCTTGGCTGTCCTGCCTAAAGTCAGAGAGCAACAATCTCTTGCTGAGCTGGCCGTCAGCATTGAAGAAGTCCAGCCTGAGCGGCATCATTTCTTCCTGCCAGACCCACATCTTCACCTTGCTATAATCGATGTCGTCGGACGTTGGAGTCAGATCCAGCACGTAACACTTGCGGCTGTCAAACTCCTCATCTGCGAGACGGACAGCTTCGTAGTCATCACTGTAGCTGCTAAAGCCTGCGATCTCTTCGTACGTGAAGTCAGTGCCCATGAAGCTGCCTTTTGTCATGTGACCGGCTATCCGGCGCTCTCTCCCGAGAGCAGGCAAATAGAGCCACATCTCTGTCTCATCTTTGCCTGCGTCATAGATGGAAAGGAACTTGGTTCCCCTGACGTCTGCAGGGGATGTGTATTCAACGAGCTGCTTTTCAGTGTTTCCGTCATCGCTTCTAAACAGCACTAGGCCGTGCTCGCGGCGATCACCTCTCTTGTTTTCAGTGATCAGGTCCAGTACTGCGTGTCCAGACCCGGTTAAGGCCATGTCACTCTTGAGCTGTTCGATGATTTCTTCGCCTGTCAGGTTGTCGTGGGCAAGCACTAATGCCCCTGTCAAAAGCGTCAGTGCTAGAACTACTAGAGCTGTCTTGGCAATCCTCATGATTATGTAACCTCCCTAAATAGCCGATAAAGGGTGGCAATGACCCATCTGGCGTCGCTAACTCTTGACAGCTGTAGCTTGTGCAGAGCTGGCCCTTTGAACTGCCTTTGGTGGAATAAGCCTTAGGATGGCAGGTATGAGTGTCAGGGCCGCCAGTGAGCTGGTTACCATTGTCAAAGCGACGAGAAGGCCAAATATGTCGATCGCTTTGAACGAAGAGGCGATAAGTATGCCAAACCCGAGAGCTACTGTCACGGCATTGAAAAAGATGCCTCGTCCAGACGTAGATCCGGTAATAGCGATGGCTTCAGCCTGACTTTTGCCTCTGTAGATCTCAGAACGGTAGCGGCTGATGTAGTGGATGGAGTAGTCGATACCAACGCCTACTGCGATACTCGCAATCGTTGTAGTGATCGCATCCAGGGGGATGTCGACGAACCCCATGACTCCGAAGTTGACTCCAACTGTCAGGATCAATGGCATGATGCAGATTATACCTGCAGCTAGTGACTTCATGATAACAGCGACGATAATGGCTACGGTGATTGACGATACCACTAGGCTGTATATCTGGCTGTCTCTAAATCTCTCCATGAGCACGAGGCTGACGTTGGGCAGTCCGACCACCTTTACCTCCGGCCCCTCGTCCGAGGAGAAGCTCTCAGCAACGTACTCCTCGAGATCTCTCACCACCTCCTTCAACTCACTGGACCTCATGTTCTTAATCCGTGCTGACACGATAGCCTTGTCGAAGTTGTACGTGACCATCGAATCAAGGCTTGAGCCACCTTGCATTGTAAACAGAAGCAGCTCCTGTGCTACAGCTTGTCTGGTGTCCGGGATAGTGTAATACTCCTCAAGGCCTTCGTTGAGAGCTTGGTTTAGCTCACAGACCAGATCTGCTATAGACGACGCCTGGCTGACGCCCGGCAGTGAGTTCATGTAGTCTTGTGCCTCGAGGAGCTGATTCAGCAGTTCAGGCTCTTTCACCCCGTCAGGCTTCCCAGTGTCAAATAACAGCGAGATCTGCATGCTGCCGCCGAACTCGTCTTCGACTATGTTTGTTCCTCTTATGATGGGGCTATCTTCTTCGAAGTAGGACATCAAGTTGCTCTCCAGAGACAGGTCGAATGCGCCCACTATGCTGATGAGGAGAATCACGCCACAAACTACGAGTACTGTCTTTGGGCGGCGTGCAATGAAGTTGCCTGTAGCATCCAGAGCTTTATCAAGCCATCCTCTGCGTCTTGGCCGGTCTGTCGAGAGGTGAGACGGGACAGGCAGCAGCATCAGTACGGCCGGCACGAAAATCAGCGAGAAGCACATTGCCACTACTATGCCAAAAGCAGTGAACAGCCCCAACTCGCGGACTGGCTTGACAAACGTGGTCACAAGTGAGGCAAATCCTGCAGCAGTCGTGAGGGCCGCCATCGAGACAGGCGCAGTCACTTCCTGCATAGTCGCAACGAGAGCTGATCTCTTGTCCTTGCCGTTGGAGAGCTCCTCGAAGTATCTGTTTAGTACGTGTATGCATTCTGCACTGCCAATGGCTATCAGTATGACAGGCAAAACCATAGTCACAATAGTCAGGGGTATATCCATCATGGACATGAGGCCTACTGCCCAGATTGAGCTGATAACAACTACCGACAGGGGCAGTACGACGCCCCGCCCGCTTCGGAAACTCCAGTAGAGAATGATCATAACAACGATTATGACGAGAGGAATGAGGATCTTCATATCGCCCATCATAGCGTTTTCAGCGTAGTAGGCCATGTACGCGCTTCCCACGATGTATACTTCCTCGGGCCCGCGGTACCTCTGGGCGATCTCGTCAATCTGGCCTGTAATCTCGCTGAT